>JAABUS010001254.1_pt1 | contig 57038 bp, 53 predicted proteins | sample 5560161 | NCBI WGS metagenome assembly JAABUS01 (sample SAMN10711885, study PRJNA513376) | rock metagenome | isolation source: Antarctica rocks | place: Antarctica: Victoria Land, Trio Nunatak nord | collected 2016-01-04
CTGGCGGCCGACCACCCGGCTTAGGGGCCGGGACCAGGGGTTCGAGGTGGAGCCACTGGGCATCGGTGAGGTCGGAGGGATAACGATGGCGGGGCATGGCGCGGGGTCCTTTCCCTCGGCTACACTCTTTCTATCCTACCAAACTTCCCCTTCTCAGACAGGCTCTAGACGCAACCGGGGGAGGACAGAGCCCCTCTACGCCCCTCCGTCACTCAGGTACGTCAACAACGTCCGCACGCCCACTCCCGAGGCTCCCTTCGGGCCCGCCGCGCTCCCCTTTTCGAATCTCGCGGAGCCCGCGATATCGAGATGCGCCCAGGGTAGGTCCTCGCTAAACCGTTGCAAGAACAATGCTGCCGTCACCGCCCCCCCGTACCGTCCGCCCGTGTTCTTGACGTCGCCCACCATCCCGTTGATCTTCTCGTTCAACTCATCGATCAGCGGCATCCTCCACGTCCGCTCCCCCGCTGCTTCCGCCGCCGACAGAAGCTTGTCCGCCAACCCGTCATCCGAAGCGAATAGCGCCGTCGTCCCCTCACCCAGCGCCACGACCGCCGCGCCCGTCAGTGTCGCCAGGTCGATCAGTTCGGTCGCCCCCCGCCGTGCGGCGTCAACCAATCCATCCGCCAGCACCAGGCGGCCCTCGGCGTCGGTCGACAATACCTCGATCGTCACGCCGTTCAACGCCGTCAGCACATCTCCCGGTCGCATCGCCTCCCCCGAGATCATGTTTTCGGCCGCGCAGATCGTTGCGTCGACCGCGACCGGACAACCAATCGCTCTGAGCGCCGACATCGCTCCCAACACAGCGGCACCACCCGCCATGTCCCCCTTCATCTCCAACATGCCGTCGTACGTCTTGATCGAGTACCCACCGGTGTCGAACGTGATGCACTTACCCACCAACCCGACGCGCCGCGTCGTCTCTGCGCCCGCGCCGCGCGTATCATCGGCCGGCTGGTACCGCATCCGGATCAATCGCGGCTCGTTCACGCTCCCCCGCCCAACAGCGAGGATGGCGCCCGCTCCCATCGCCTCCAACTCCGCCGGACCCAGCACCTCCACCTCGAGTCCTGACTCCTCACCGACCCGAAGCGCATAGTCAGCCATGACGTGCGGCGTCAGCACGCTCGCTGGTTCGTTCGCCAGATCGCGCGCCAGTGCCACCCCGGCTGCCATCGCGGCGCCCCGGCTCAGCGCCTCTTCGGCTTTGTCTGCCTCCATCTCGCTATCGATGAATCGCACCGACTCCACGCTCTTCGGTGTCAGCTTCGCCTCGTGCCCCGCGCCGTGGTGCCTGGCGAACTGGTACAGCGCCAAGTGCACGCCCTCGGCCGCTGCCGCCAACGCCGCCGCCTGGGTTACGCGCTGGTCGCTCGGGGGCAACATCGACACCACCGATTCCGCCCCGGCTTCTCGTGCCGCCACCGCCGCCGCACCCCACGCCCGCCGGATCGTCTCCGCCGTCAACCCCGGCGACGACCCGACACCGGTCAGCACCACCCGTCGCGCTGCCATTTTCCCCAGCGTCGGAATCGTCAGCGTCGCGCCCTTCGCCCCCACAAACCGGGCGTCGGCCGCCAAACGCGCAACCTCCCCTCCCAGCGCGTCGTTGATCCCAGCCGTCGCTCGCGCCCACCGCGCCTGCCCTTCCTCCTGAGCCACCGGCACGATTAGCCCATCCGCCACGTCCTCTTGCGCCACCCCTACCTTGAACGCGATCTCCACGACGCCGCCCCCTCGGTGCCCACTCACCATTGTTCGCCCTCACCTTCCTCGCGGTTACAGTAACGCGCCCTACGCCTCTTCACCCCGCCGCTTAACGACCAGTCCTCCTACCCCCTTGACAAGCGAAATAAGAACATATATTCTATCCTCTAAGTGGTCTGCCTCTGGCCGGAGGGCGGGGACCTGGGCAGCAGCCCATCTTGCCCGGGACCGTCATCCCATCATCCGCGACCCGGGAGCTCACCCCGGTCACCCCGAGCCCCTCCCCGTCGTCACGTAGCGGACCTGCATCCCCGCCGTGACCACGCATCGTGCTCCCACTCCCCGACACCGTTCTCCTTCCGTCTTTCCCTCTTCCCCTCTCCCCTCTCGTACCGTGGGGATGAGGGCCGTCGGCGACCTGGTTCGAGCCCCGTGGGACCGTCGCAATCGCGCGCCGGTCCGAACCGGGAGGGTCATCCAGCCGTAGTTCGAAAACACGCTGATTTGGAGCGAGAAAGTGCGCCCGTCTCTCCTGACTTCTGACTTCTGACTTCTGATTCCCGTTCTCCTCGTCCCCCGGGAGCGCAGCGACCCCCCTCCGCCCCCCTCGTCCTACTCCTTCGCCAGCGTCCACTCTGACGCGTTGCCGAAGTTTGTCGCCGAGTAGGGATTGATCTCGTACCCGCTGAGTGCGGTCGTGTACCCGAAGGTATTGACGTTGTTGAACAGCGGCGCCCAGGGCAGCTCCTCCGCCAACAGCGCCTGCAACTTCTGGTAAATCGGTAGCCGTTTCGCTTGATCCGTCTCGGTCACCCCCTGCTCCATCAGCGCGTCCGCCTCAGCGTTCTTGAACGCGACGTAGTTCGCCCCGGCCCCCGTTTCGACCGGGATAAACTTGCTATGCAGGCGTGAGGTCGGGTCCGGATCGCTCGGAATCGCGTTGTCCCACGCCACCATCAGCGTATCGAATTTCCCGGCCGGAACATCCTCCGTCCAGAGCGTCGATGCCGGCCGATTGTCGATCTTCAAGTCGATTCCGATTTGCTTATAGGCCTGCTGCAGCACCTGCTGCGCGCTCTCCCGGCTCTTGTTCCCCGCGCTTGTCGACATCGCGAACGCCAGCGGCGTCCCATCTTTGGCCCGCACCCCGCCGCTTCCTATCACCCACCCCGCTTCGTCGAGGAGCGCCTTCGCCTTCTCCAGATCATATGGGTACGTCTTCACGTCCGGGTTGTACGCCCAATGGTCCGGACGCAGATAGGTCAACGTCCGGGGGTGAATCCCGTAGTAAATCGCGTCGATGATCGTCTGCACGTCCGTCGCGTGATAGATCGCCTGCTTCACCCGCTTGTCCTGGAACCACGGCTTCGCATTGTTGAAGTAGATGAATTCCACGAAGTTGCTCGGTGAGATAAACGCCTTCCGGCCCTCCAGCGACTGCGCCTCCTCGAAGCGATCCGCCTGGATTCCTTGATAATCGACAACATCGATTTCACCCGTCTTAAACTGGGTGAACAGGACCGGCACCTCGGGGATCAGCTTGACAATGATCCGCTCGATCTTCGCCACCCCACCGTGGTACTTCGGGTTCCGCTGCACCGTTAAATGGTCCCCGCCCACATGCTCGACAAAGGTAAAGGGACCCGTCCCCACCGGCGCCGACGTGTTGAACTTGGCCTTATTGATGTCGGCCTCTTTTTCCAAAATATGAGCCGGAATGACGGACGTCACGCCTCCGGTCCAGATCGCTTGGAACGGCGCGAACGGCTCGTTCAGTTGCATCACCGCCGTGAACTCGTCCGGTGTCTCGATCGACGAGACCTTGTCATGCCCCGTTCGCGAGCGGACCGCCACCTTGTCGTTCATCACCGTTTGCCAGGTGAACTGGACGTCCCGCGCCGTAAACGGCTGACCGTCATGCCAGGTCACGTCGTTCCGCAGCTTGAACGTCCAAGTCAGACCGTCGGCGCTGATCCCTCCGTTCTCCTTCGTCGGAACCTCCGTCGCCAGGTTCGCCGCGTACGTCCCGTCCGGCTCCAACTTCATCAAGCTGTCGAACATCAGCACGTCCGGCAACGTCTCAAGACCCGTGTTGGCATACAGCAGGGGGTTATAGTTCACCGCCTCCTGCGACGTCCCCACGATCAGCTCGCCGCCTTCACTCCCCTGCGCCGCGGCCGCTCGAATCACGGCCGCTGGCAGTCCCGTCAGCGCCGCCGTCCCCAGCCCAAGTGTCACCGCCGATCTCATCGCTTGGCGGCGCGTCATCCGTCCGGACACGATCGAATCGATCACGCTCGCCACCTGCTGTGAACGCTCCATCACCATGCTCCTTCTGTTCTCTGCCTAACCCGCTTCCGGGTCTTTAGCATCGGAGGCTTTCTCTCGTCAGCCGCAACTGCGCCATTGTAGGCGAGCGAGAACCGGCTCGCTCCCCACACAATCCGCCCCGCTCGACCTCCCGCGCCTGGAACGAGACCCATTCAGGCTTACCTCGCCCGGAGTTGCGCGGCCGTATCGGCGGTGCTACGATCCACTGCTAATGTGTCCGTACAGGCTGGGCGCGCTCCTGATGGAGGCCAACATGGTGTCAAGTCCGACAACGGCGGACGTGCGGCTCCGAATGGACGCGAAACAACTCTGGCAAACGGTCCTTGGCGAGCTTCAGGTCCGCCTCTCTCGCACCGCGTTCGACAATTGGCTTCGCCAGACCACCCTCATCGCCTTCGCCGACGACGTCGCGACCGTCGCCGCCGCGAACACCTTCAGCGCCTCGACCCTTCAATCCCGTTACCAGACGCAAGTCGAGCGCGTCCTTTCTGACATCGTCGGCCGCCCGATTCACGTTCGCTTCACTGTCCTGAACGCACCGCTCGAAGACCATGATCTCGCTGACGACAGCCAGGACGCTGGCCCGCCTGTCGACACCGCCTCGCTGGTACAAGCCGGAACGCAATCGCTGTTCGGCCAATCTCCTGCAAAAGATTCCTGGGCCGCGGCCAATCAGTCCTTGAGTCGTCCCTCCTCTCGCGGCTCCTCTCGCTCCAAGCCCCCAGGCTCGCGGTCCGGTGACACCACTCCTCCCGCGCCGCGCCAAATTGAGCTCGCGGCCTCCCCGGCTCATGGTCTCAATCCCCGGTACGTCTACGAGACATATGTCGTCGGCTCCGCCAATCGCTTCGCCCACGCCGCCTCGCTCTCCGTCGCGGAGCATCCCGGCGGCAAGTACAACCCCTTTTTCGTCCATGGCGGGGTGGGTCTCGGCAAAACCCACCTTCTCCACGCCGTCGGCCACCGCGCCCTCGAGTTACAGCCCGGTCTCAGCGTCGTCTACGTCTCGTCCGAAAAGTTCACCAACGACCTGATCGATTCGATCCGCCGTCAACGCACTGAGGAGTTTCGCTCCCGCTACCGCACCATCGATATCCTGATGATCGACGACATTCAATTCATTGCCGGAAAGGAAAGCACCCAGGAAGAGTTTTTCCACACCTTCAACGATCTCTACCAGAACGGCAAACAGGTCATCATCACCAGCGATAAACCGCCGAGGGCGATTTCATCCCTCGAAGATCGCCTCCGCTCTCGGTTTGAGGGTGGCCTCATTACCGACGTTCAGCTCCCGGACTATGAAATGCGGACCGCAATCCTCCGCACCAAGGGCGAAGAGCTAGGAATGCAGCTTCCCGCCGACGTCATCGAGTACATCGCCCAAAAAGACCAGAGCAACATCCGCGAGCTGGAAGGCGCTCTTAACAAGGTACTCTTCCGCGCTCAAATCGCGAACGGCGCGGTCACGCTCCCTCTAGCGATGGAAGCCCTCACCGACGCCGCCATCGGCGCCCGTCGCGCCCAAACCACTCCCGCCGGCGTGGTCGATGCCGTTGCCGAAGGCTATGGCGTCACCCTCCGCGAGCTCCGAGGTCGCCTGCGCACCAAGGAGATTGTTCTGCCACGCCAGGTCGCCATGTATCTCTTACGCGAGGAGACCGAAGCGTCATTGGTCGACATCGGACGCGAACTCGGCGACCGGGATCACACGACCGTGATGCACGGCATTAAGCAGATCGAGCGAATGATTACCAACGACGCTGCCCTGCGCTCGCGAGTCATGGCGATTCGCGAGGCCATCTTCGCCGCCTCGGAAGCGTAACCTTCCTCGGTCGGCGGCAATCTTCCGGGCTCGTCCTATCATTTCCTCTTCGCGACCAGGCCAGCGGGCGCCAGCTCGCCTCTGTCGCCGCAGTCACCAACCTGATCCCTAGCTCCCGGTCGTTTCCAACCATTGCCGTCGTCTCAACGGATCGCAAACAGCCCGGTGTCTCTAAAGCGAGACGGCACCTTCCGCTGCATCGCCCGCCATTCCGTGCTAACGCTCCTTGGTTGACGAAGGAGGCCTCGGCGGACTATCGCGTTTCACCCGAAACCGTGGCGGCGTCGAACGATCGCGCGCGCCGCGAGACGCACCCCCTGAACGAGACCCGTCGTTCCGCCGCACTGGAGTGCCTCCGACATGCACCCCATCACTCCCCGACCGGTGATCGCCCCGCGCCGCCCCTTCAACCGGAGTCCGCGTTCCCGGCGCCGTCCGCACCGGCCGCGGAGCTCCGTCGTCCCCCCGCGCCACATCCGCGCTCACCGTCCGACCCTTAATCGAAGCCCGGCGCAGTGCTCCAAGCACCCGCTCCACGAACGCCTCCGGGATATCGACGAAGGAGTAGGTATCCAGGATATCGATCGCTCCAATCGCGCGGCCTGGGATCTTGGCTTCGTTCGCGATCGCCCCGACGATATCCTGCGGTCGAATTCCCTGGTTGCGCCCCGCGCCGAGGATGAGTCGCACCATCCCGGTTTCACCCCGGCCCTGGTCGGCGCCAGCAAAGGTCGCGATATCGTCCTCTTTCTGCTCAGCGGAGACGCCTCGTCCCGTCTCATCCGCATAGAGCTTGAGAATAGCGGCCGCAACCGCGGTCGCATCGCGTTCTTCAGCAAGATCAGCGGCGGTGGTCAGATACTGGGCGTATGCGTCCTCGTTATCCAGCATCTCGAGAATCTGCTGTTTCAGCGCCTCGCGCCGGCGCTCCGCGACATCAGCCGCGGTCGGCAAGTGCCGAGGCTCGATCCTCGCGCGAATCGTCCGTTCAATTTGCCGCAGCCAGCGTGTTTCTCGCGGCGCCACCAGCGTGATGGCCTTGCCCGCCTTCCCCGCTCGACCAGTACGGCCAATCCGATGGACGTACGCCTCGGCGCTCTCGGGAATGTCGAAGTTGATCACATGGCTGACATCCGGGATATCCAGTCCCCGAGCCGCCACGTCGGTCGCGATCAGAATATCCGCCTGGCCCGATCGGAACCGCCGCATAACTCGGTCTCGCTGGGTCTGTGATAGATCTCCATGCAACGTCTCGACCGTGTACCCGCGTGCCATCAAAGACTCGCCAAGCTCATCGACGCCCAGTTTCGTTCGGCAAAAAATCATCGCCAGCGCCGGCGTCTCTGCATCGAGAATCCGGGTCAGCGCGTCGACCCTCCGCGCCCGCGGGACCTCGTATGAGCTCTGCAGGGTCTCCGGCACGGTCATTTGACGGCCCGAAATCGCCACCTGAGCCGGTTCTCGCATGTACCGCTGCGCCAGATCGACGATCCGCGGCGGCATCGTCGCCGAGAAGAGGGCCGTCTGCCGCTCCGACGGCGTGTGCTCGAGAATCCACTCGATGTCGTCGAAGAACCCCATGTCGAGCATTTCGTCCGCTTCGTCCAGCACGAAGAACCGGATCGCGTCCAGCGACAGTGTTCCCCGCCGCATGTGATCCATTACCCGACCCGGTGTCCCTACGACAATTTGCGCTCCTCGTTGCAACCCCCGGAACTGCCGCTCGTACGCCTGCCCTCCATAGATCGGCAGCGTCTCGATCCCTTTGTGCCGGCCGTATTTGTGCAACGCCTCCGCCACTTGAATCGCAAGTTCCCGTGTCGGGCAGAGGATCAACGCTTGGAGACGCCGGACGGGCGGGTCGATTAACTCAATGATTGGCAAGCCAAACGCCGCTGTTTTTCCCGAACCCGTTTGCGCCTGGGCAATCACGTCTCGACCTTGCAACAGGACGGGGATCGTTCTCATTTGAACCGGAGTCGGCTCCTCGTAACCAACATCCCGGATGCTGCGCAGAAGAGCGCCCGTCAGCCCAAGCCGCTCGAACGTCTCGGCACCGTCTTCGGTCGAGCTCGCTGCTGTTACAGCCTCGTCGACTCTCCCCTCGCTCGCTTCTGGCCCGCGTGGCATGGAGGCTTCCACCGCCGGCGTCGAACCCGACCCGAAAGCGTCGTCCACCGTGGCTTGAGGCGTGCTCCCCGCCGATGGCTGACCCTTCCCGGCCTTACGCTCCGTGGCCATCTTCCCCGCCCGGGTCGGATCGCGCCGCACCACGTTCTTGCCCTCGCGCGTCGCCGTGCCAGCCTTTCGTCGCCTTCCTTCCCCTGATGCGTCTCCAGCGGAAGGCTGTTCCCCTGCGCGGTCGGCTCTGCCACCATCGTTCATCGATGGCCGAAACGCCCCAAATTGCGATCGTTCGCTGTTGCCACCTGTCCATCGTTTCATCATAGTGATCTTGCGTTCCTCAAATCGCCGGACGGTTCAATGCGCGCGGCACCGTCCGCTAGCCGTCACGCCGCGACACGGCCCGAGCAGAATGCCATCCCGGTGAACATGCGCATCGCCGTTGTTGAAGGATGGGCGGACAAGAGGCTATTGCTGTCCGCGCCGATCACACGACTATACCATGCTTATGTCCGGTCAGACTCCCCTCGCCCACCGGTCCTGAGTCGTTCCGGCGCTCCCTTGCAGAACGCAACCCGCGCCACCGGCCAAACTCTACCCCTGTGAAAACGGTGCTCAGCGGCCGCCAACCGAACCAAACGCTGCGCCACCGAACGTGATTCGCTCCTGCCCCATCGCCACGTCCGGCTCTACTGCGCACCACGGCAGGCAAGCGTCTCTTCCACGGCGGCGACGAGCATCTCAAGCGAAGCGTCGATGGCAGCCGCTACCACTGCGGCCCGGTCTCCTGCGAAACGATGCTCACGAACGGTGGTTTCAGCTCGACGCGCGACAGCGACGTACACCAGACCAACAGGTTTTCGGGTGCTTCCACCTCCAGGACCCGCGACGCCGGTGGTCGATACGGTAATGTCGGACCCCAACGCTGTCCGCGCGCCCTCCGCCATTGCCCGCGCACATGCCTCGCTCACAGCCCCCTCGTGTTCAAGAATCGTTTGCGTGACGCCTAGCAACTCCAGCTTCACGTCGTTGGCGTAGGCCACGATGCCGCCACGAAAGTAGACCGAACTTCCAGGAATCGACGTGATTCGTTGGGCGACGCCACCGCCCGTGCAAGACTCGGCGGTCGCGATCATGAGCGCCCGCCCTCGACTCAACAACTCCTGGAGACGCCGCTCAAGCGCGACCTCACGGGGGATCGTCCGTCCTTCAACATTCTCGGCCATAGCCTCCCCAGTTATCTCGGTTCGGCGAGTAAGCTGACCGTCCAGATGTGCGGGTTCACGCCCAACCGGCCCCATTCTCCTCGCCGTGCCAGCAAGGTTGACGGACTCCCGAGTCGCCGAAGTCCCAAGACGCATTCGTTGGCGATCTGCTGGGAATGCGGCCGCCTATTTCAATTTCACGAAGCCGCGCAAGCCTGCTTTGGCACAGATTCTGGCAAATACTGCTCCCCGCTTCGGTAAGGAGCTACCCAGGGTATCACCAACCCGTTCGTCCTCGCCCACATCCAAATCTCCGCAACGTGCGATCATTGGAAACGGCGAACGAATGCCTCGGACGCACCTAAGAATTCGGGTCTAATCGAGAGGGGCGTTGGTCGTGGAGTTTCCTCGCGCTAGCGGCGTGCTCGTCCATCCAACCTCTTTTCCCGGCCCGCATGGTATTGGGGACCTTGGCGAGTCCGCGTTTCGCTTCGTAGATTGGCTCGTGCGCGCCGGACAGCGTCTCTGGCAGGTCCTCCCGTTATGCCCGACAGGCCACGGCAACTCGCCATACGCCGCCCCCTCGGCGTTCGCCGGTAATCCGCTACTCATCTCCTTGTCCTGGCTGGCCGGAGACGGTCTCCTCGATTCTTCGGAGATTGTTACCGAAGGAGATGCTGCGTCTCAGGAGGTCGATGTTGCGAGAGTCATCGCCTTCAAATCTCCGCTACTGCGCCGCGCCTTTGAACGCTTCAGCGAAACTGGCGCCGGGAATCAGCGAACCGAATTTGAAATCTTCTGTCGCGACGAGGCCGGCTGGCTCGACGACTACGCGTTATTCATGGCCGTCAAAGATGAACACCAGGGCGCCCCTTGGATCGAGTGGCCCCGCGCGATAGCGCTGCGCCAGCCTGGCTCGATTGGACTGTGGACCCAACGTCTTAAGGACGACATCCGATACCATCAATTCATTCAGTTTCAATTTCGTCGCCAATGGACCGAGCTTCGTCGCTACGCCAATGATCGCGACGTGCGCGTGATCGGAGATCTACCCATCTTTGTCGCCCACGACAGTGCCGATGTCTGGTCGAATCGTCACCTGTTTCGCCTCGATGACAATGGTCAGCCGACGGTCGTGGCCGGCGTGCCGCCCGACGCCTTCACGGACGCGGGTCAGCGTTGGGGCAACCCGCTTTTCGCATGGGACCGCATGGCGAACGACGGCTTCGCGTGGTGGATCCATCGCGTTCGTACAACCCTGTCGCTCGTCGATTTTCTTCGCATCGACCACTTTCGGGCCTTCGCCGCAGCCTGGGTTGTACCACGTGAAGCGCCGACCGCGGCCAGCGGTCGCTGGGAGCGGGGCCCGGGTGCCTCCATCTTCACTGCCCTCCGCAACGCGCTCGGCGACTTGCCATTTATAGTTGAAGATCTCGGTCTGATTACCGACGACGTTGTCGCCCTTCGCGAAGAGCTTCTACTGCCGGGAATGAAGGTTCTCCAGTTCGCCTTCGATAGCGGACCCGCAAACGCCTACTTGCCACATAACTACCACCCTGACTGCGTCGTCTACACCGCCACCCATGACAATCAGACGACAATCGGCTGGATGCAGTCACGCCCCGACTGGGAACGTCGTGCCATTCAACGGTATCTAGGACGAGACGGCAGCGATATCTCCTGGGACCTTATTCGCCTCGCCCTTGGATCTGTCGCCAACATCGCGGTCGTCCCCCTCCAGGATGTCATGCGTCTCGGTGACGAGGCTCGAATGAATACTCCTGGTCGAGCCACCGGCAATTGGGGATGGCGCTATAGCTCGCAACAGCTCGCGGACGACCTTGCAGAGGGATTGGCGGATCTGACGTCAACCTACGGTAGGCGAGCCACCTCGGGGCAGCCATCCGGGTTCAATCCGTATGACTACACCGCTCCCGCGACGGCGCACCCACTCCATTAAGGAGCCGCCTCTTAGGAGCCACGTCCATCTGGGGCGGTGAGCGCCGGCTAGCCGTTGCTGGCGCCCGATCAACATTTGCGGTTAAATGCGATAGGGGAGCGACCCTGAAGTCGCTTCGGGAACCGACGTCCAGGTAAGGGGGTAGGCGAGTGGCGAAACTAGGTGCATTCACATTCGTCCTCCATAGCCACCTACCGTACGCCCGGCAATCGGGCATGTGGCCCCACGGCGAGGAATGGATCCACGAGGCGATTGCCGAGACATATGTCCCTCTGCTCAATGCACTTTACGATCTTGAAGAAGAAGGCGTTCCATTCGCCTTGACGGTCGGTATCACGCCAATTCTCGCCGAGCAACTCGCCGATCCCCTGATAGTCGACCACTTTATTCACTATGCCGCGGAGCGAGCCGCCTGGGCCGCCACCGATGTTGATCGCTTTGAGCAGACAGGCGACGCCGCGATGCGCGACCTCGCGCGTTTCTATCACCATTGGTATGCCCGAGCCCTCACCTCCTTTCGTGATCGCTTCAGGAGTGACCTCATCGGCGCCTTTCGCCGCCTCCAGGACGAGGGTCGAGTCGAGGTGGCCACCTGCGCTGCCACCCACGGCTACCTGCCTTTGTTATCACGTGACTCGTCGATTCATGGTCAGGTGCGCACGGGAGTGGATGCCTATCGCAGACGCTTCGGTCGCGCTCCGAAGGCAATCTGGCTGCCTGAGTGCGCCTACCGCCCCGCAATCGTTGAAGATGAAAATGGCCGCACCACGCGGCGACCGGGTCTCGAAACGTTCCTCGCCGAAGAAGACATTCGCGTCTTCTTCAGCGAAACACATACAGTCGAAGGCGGTCGGCCAGTCGGCAAGGCCGCCGGTGAAGCTATTGGTCCCTACGGTGCTGTCCCCCGTCGCTACGCCGTCGCCCGCCAAGAGGACGAACAAACCTCCCCTGGTATAACCTATCAGCCGTATTGGGTCGGAGACGAGCCCGGCCGCGTTGCCGTCCTCGGGCGCAACAATCGAACCGGCCAACAAGTCTGGTCCTCGACCTTCGGCTACCCAGGCGATTACTACTACCGGGAGTTCCATCGCAAGGACGGCGTTTCGGGCATGCAGTATTGGCGCATCGGCGGTGCAGGCGTCGATTTAGGCGAAAAGCCCCTCTATGAGCCTGATCGTGCGACGGAACGGGTCTCGGAGCACGTCGCGCACTATGTCCACCTCGTCGAGGAGCTGGTTTCCGATTTCAACCGGGAGAATGGCAAGTTCGGGGTGATCTCATCGGCATACGATACCGAGCTCTTCGGCCACTGGTGGTTTGAGGGCGTCGACTGGCTTAAGGGCGTTCTGCGGGGGCTGGCGAGCAGCAAATCGGTCGAGTTGTCCACCGCGACCAGAATCATCGAGGAGCACCCGCCGGAGCAGGTCATGGCTCTGCCTGAGTCGAGCTGGGGTGCCGGCGGCGGACATTTCACCTGGCTCAACGTCGATACCCAGTGGATGTGGCCACCGATCCATGCCGCCGAACGCCGCATGGAGGAGCTCGTCGCGCGCCACCCGTCCGCCGATGGAGAAATTCTCACCGTGCTGAACCAGGCGGCGAGGGAGCTCCTTCTCCTTCAGAGCAGCGATTGGCCCTTCCTAGTGACGACGGGTCAGGCTAAAGAATACGCGGCTCAACGCTTCACGAAGCACCTTGAAAGGTTCAACAGGTTGGCCGAAATAGCCAGCGCTCAGCAGGACATCCTTGAGGGGGATCGGCAATTCATCGCGAAGATCGCAGAGCGCGACAATCCGTTCCCGGCCATCGACTACCGTTCCTTTGCCGAACGCCAAGGATCTGAGGGGTCAATCGCGACGTCTTCGAGCGCCTGATCGCCCTCCCTAATACTATTGTCGGATGCTGGCCCCCCAAGCAAGCTGTCAAGCGGGAGGGAGAGCCAGTCGGGCCGATTGTTCAACTCATAGCCGATCTCATAGAGGGCCTTCTCCAGTTCCCATGCTGCCACAGCGCTCGCGAACTCGCGGGAACCCGTAGGAGTTAGAAAGCGAGTATCGGTGGCGACCTGGGCCCTGTAGCCGGCGAGAAAGGCGTCCCGTGCCGCGGCTTCCCAGGCCGCGAGAACCCCAGCGGATGCGGAACCCGGAGCTAGGCGTCTCTCGCGCGCTACCGCGCCCGCCGCATATCCGAACGATCGAAGCATTCCCGCGACGTCTTTCAGGGGAGACGTCTTCCTCCGCCGTTCCTCGATCGGCCGCGCCGGTTCCCCTTCGAAATCGAGAATCACCCAATCCTTCGTTCCCGTACGCAACACCTGGCCGAGGTGATAATCGCCATGAACACGCGTCCGAAGGGTGCCTACTTCCGCCCGAAAACCTGCGGCGCGCCTCGCCATCGCCGGCAGACCAGCGGAAAACGCGGCGGCCCTCTCTTGGATAGGCATTGGAAGCCCAGCCGAGCGGGCACGGAGCAGGACGTCCGTCGCTTCCAGAGCCTGAAGAACTTCCGCCTCGCGCGCCATCGCATCATCCTCGGTCACGACTTCGGGGCGAAACGCTGGATCGTTCGATTCTTGCCCAAGCGCCTGGTGAAGTTGACCCGTTCGCGCCCCGAGCCGCCACGCTTCCCCAGCGTAAGTGGCCACAAGCGACGCCACCTCCTGTTTGGACTGCGCGGCGTCGTCGTCCTCCGGCAGGATCGCGGCTACCTGACCCAGCGTATAGCTCCAGCCATCCCCGACGCTTGGCACGAAATGCTGATAGAAAGCCGTTGAGAACGACGTTCCGTTATCACCCTCGTAGGTGGCGAAACCGAGCGGTTCGGGAAGACTCCGAAAGGCGGAATGCCTCGTCAGATAGGAGCTAACCTCCTCGTCTGGGTTCACCCCCGCCCCCAGTCGTCTGAAAACCTTGAGGAATATCGAGTCTCCATACAACACCGCGCTATTGCTTTGCTCGACCGCGGCCGTCCGTGCGGTCCCAGCACGGGCCGCCGCCAGGAATCTGTCAAGCCCGCTAGTACGTGTCCAGCGGAACACGCCGCGTTCACCGCTGAGCTGCGCGCCTTCTACCAGCTGTCGGAGCAACCACGGAGCAAAAGCGGAGGCCCCGAACGCATCCACCGCGAATCGGCGGCTCCCCGCGACGTCCATGTCACAGAGGCTGATGGCTCCCTTCGGCACATCATCAATGAGGGCAATCGGCAGGAAATACCGTGAATCGTTACCGTCATCGTCGAACTTGACGTCGACTATGGCGAGCGTGAACGGTTCATCGGGTCCGGCACTGCCCGACGCGTCCACAATCGACACCGACGTAATCGACCGCCCCTTGTCGCCATACCACCGCTGAGCATCGAGAAACGCCGGAAGACGCGAACCCAACCCGTCGCGGAGAAGCGCTGTGAGATCGGACGCTCGCGTAGGCCATATGGAGCCGTCTTTCTTCGCGCCTCCGTTTCCAGCGCCCACGTCCTACCTCACCGAGCGGGTTGCTCTAAGCGGAACCAATAGAACGCGTGCGGCCCGAGCGTCAAGAAGTATGGAAGTTCCCCAACGAGCGGGAACCTCGTCTCCCCGATCAACTCTACTGGCTGCCACCCGTCAAACTCCCGCAGGTCGAGTTCGACGTATTGAACGAAGCGCGATAGGTTAACAACACAGAGAATCGTCTCCGCATCGTATCGCCTGATGTACGGTAAAACCTTGAGGTTCTCAGGGTGCAAAAACTCTAGACTGCCGCGACCGAACGCCCGGTATCGCTTGCGGACGGCGATCATCCGCGTTGTCCAGTGCAGGAGCGAGGTCGGCAAGCGCATCTGCGCCTCAACGTTGACCGCTTGGTATCCATAAACCGGATCCATGACGATCGGCGAGTACAGACGCGCCCAGTCCGCGCGTGAGAACCCCCCGTTCCGATCGCTGCTCCATTGCATCGGCGTGCGAACCCCGTTTCGATCTCCGAGGTAAATGTTGTCGCCCATACCTATCTCATCGCCGTAGTAGATCACCGGCGTTCCCGGCATCGAGAAGAGCAATGAATTCATCATCTCGATCTGTCGCCGCCCGTTGTCGAGCAGCGGAGCCAGCCTCCGCCGGATACCGACGTTGATCCGCATTCGCGGGTCCTTGGCGTACTCGTAGTACATGTAGTCCCGCTCCGCGTCGGACACCATTTCCAATGTCAGTTCATCGTGATTTCGCAAAAAAATAGCCCACTGCGTCCCGGGCGGGATCTCAGGTGTCTGGCCCATAATCTCAACGATTGGCGTCCGGATCTCGCGCCTCATGGCCATAAAGATTCTCGGCATCAAGGGAAAATGAAACGCCATGTGGAATTCTGGCTCCTCCTCCGTCCCGAAGTATTGGACGACGTCGGACGGCCACTGGTTTGCCTCAGCCAGGAGCACCTTTCCGGGGAACTCTTCGTCAACCATCCGGCGCAATGCGCGCAGGAAATCGTGAGTCTCTGGCAAGTTCTCGCAGATAGTGCCATCCCGCTCATACAGATATGGCACGGAATCGCAGCGAAACCCATCGAGCCCAAGGTTCAACCAGAAGCGAACAACGTCGAACATTTCTCGCCACACGAGTGGATTATCGTAGTTAAGATCGGGCTGATGGCCGAAGAACCGGTGCCAGTAATGCTGCCGCGCCACGGGGTCAAAGGTCCAGTTAGAGACTTCGGTGTCCGTGAAGATAATGCGCGCGCCTGGGTACCGTTCGGCGTCGTCACTCCAGACATAGTAGCCACGCGTCGCTGCCGCCGGGTCAGAACGCGCTTCCTGGAACCAGGGGTGCTGATCGGACGTGTGATTCATCACGAGATCCGCAACCACCCGCAGTCCCTTGGCATGAGCGGCGTCGATAAATTCCTTGAAATCTTCAACGTTGCCATAGTCCGAATGGATCGCGACGAAATCAGAGATGTCGTAGCCATCGTCGTTCATTGGAGACGGATACATTGGCAGCAGCCAAATGCAATCCACCCCGAGATCACGAATGTAGTCTAGCCGCTCCGTCATCCCTCGAAAATCGCCTATGCCGTCCCCGTTGCTGTCGTAAAAGGAGCGCACGGGCGCTTCGTAAAACACCGCGTCCTGGTACCAGAGCTCATCACGGTTCAACATGCCATCGCGCCCTCGTCGATAACGTCATGCGTACCAGTTGCCCGCGAGAAACCGCGGCTGCTCTCCCATCCAACGGGAGCGGTCAGTATCTCCCGGACAGCGCTCCCCCATTTACGTCCATTGCTCGTCCGCGAGCGATTACGACGGGGCTACAGCCGTCTCATCCGCTCGTGATCGCAAGGAATAAAACCGCGCCGGCTCCTCCTCCGGGTCGAGTCGCAAAATCTGCTCGGGTCCGCGCCAAACGTGAGTCGCACCTGTGAGGAGGTCAACCGCCCAATACGGTTCCGTCGGGTCCAACCCAAGGTCTTCGAGAGGTAGACGAACCATGCCCTCGTGAATGCCAAATGGATCGAGATTGACTGCAATCAGCACAATGTCCTTGCCAGGCACCTCAACCTTTCCGTAGCAGAGAATATGCTCACTGTCACTGTCGAAGAAACGCAACGTATCGTACTCGTGAAGCGCCGGGTGGTCGCGCCGAATCCGGTTGACCGCCGCAACATAATCAACGATGTTTCCTGGACGTTCCCAGTCCCAGACCTTGTATTCATATTTCTCCGAACGAGCGTACTCCTCTTTGTCTGGTACCGCCTCGGCCTCACACAACTCGAAGCCACTATAGATGCCATAGACTGATGATAGCGTCGCGGCCAGCGCGAGACGCATCTTGAAGGCGGGTCTCCCTCCCTCCTGCAAGACGTAGGGGAGAATGTCGTGGGTGTTAGCAAAAAGGTTCGCTCGCAAATATTGATTCACCTCTGTCTGCGTGAGTTCCGTAAAATACTCCCTCAATTCACTCTTAAAGTTCCGCCATGTGAAATAGGTATAGGATTGCGTGAAGCCCGCTTTGGCAAGTGCCTTCATCACCTTTGGCCGGGTGAAGGCCTCGGACAGAAATACAACATCCGGATGGATTTCCTGGACTTCGCGAATCAGCCACTCCCAAAACACTGTCGGCTTCGTATGCGGGTTGTCGACGCGAAATGTCGTCACACCCTGTTCAACCCAAAAGAGCACGATGCGCTTCAGTTCCGCCCAGAGATTTCGCCAATCCTTCGTCCCGAAATTGATCGGGTAAATGTCCTGGTACTTCTTCGGCGGATTCTCAGCGTATCGAATCGTGCCATCGGGCCGGATATGAAACCAATCTGGATGCTGCTGAACCCACGGATGATCGGGCGACGCCTGGATCGCCAGGTCGAGGGCCACTTCGAGGTTGCGTTCCCGGGCCGCCGCAACGAACGCGCGAAAGTCATCCAGCGTCCCCAGGTCTGGATTGACCGCGTCATGCCCGCCATCCTCGTTCCCAATAGCATAGGGAACGCCGGGATCTCCAGGCATCGCGACGACAGCGTTGTTCCGTCCCTTGCGGAAGGTCAACCCGATCGGGTGAATTGGAGTCAGGTAAACAACGTCGAACCCCATTGCCGCGATCGCTGGGAGGCGCGCAGCGGCTTCCCCTAATGTCGCGCCCCGGGTCGGATCGGTTCCCGCTGAACGCGGAAAGAACTCGTACCACGCGGCATAGCGGGCTCTTACCCGATCGACGACGACTTCCAACAAACGGTCATATTCGACTCTGCCCTTGCGGCCGCCACAGCGTCTTATGACCGCTCGGACATCATCGTCCAATGCATCATGCACGATGGCCTCTGGCTCACCCCCGTCAATAGCGGCGATTATCGCCGCAATGACTGACTGGTCAGACCCTTCGGCCCTTTCAATTGCGTCGGCGGCAATCGCCCGGCCCTCAAGCAATTCCAACCTGACATCAAGAGCGGCCGCGACTTTCTTTTCGAGCTCGTCACCCCAGGTCGCGAATTCATCTGCAAAAGCCTCGATCGTATACTGATAACGAGCATTCTCCGTTAGAACAAACGAACCGCTCCAGCGATCGTTGTCGACAAATGCCATCTCCGTCTCGACCCAAGGATCGTCTCCGACGCGTCGGTACCGTAGGACTGCGGCGATCTCGTCATGCCCATCCTTGAAGATGTCTGCCCAGACGTCGAAGCGGTCGCCCACTTCGCGTTTGACCGCGTAACGACCACAGTCGAGGGCAGGCCATACGTTCTCGATCACGATACTGCTTGGCGCTTCGGTTGGACCTGAACCGGAAACAGAACGTGACACGCACAATCCTCCGCGGTTATCGTGGCGCGAGCCGGCGGCAGGCGCGGTAGTAGCCCAACCGCCCCGGCGCTCGCAGCTTAGCGAACTGGCCATCCCGTGCGCAACGGACATGTCTCTGAAACGCGAACTATCTACAACCCTGGGGCAAGCCACAATGCCATGTCAGGTTCGCGGTAAATTGGGTACCCGGCCACGCGGCGCGATGACCAGCCCGCGGGTTTCAGCTGCCGGTATCGTTCTTCTTTTACTCCTCAGCCTCGCCGTCGTTATCACGAGTGCGCGCACAAAGTCAGCGACATCGTCGATCACTTCCACTTCGACCCATAGCCCCTTGTCTCCCCGCGACGCCGCCTACTACGACGCGGTGCTGCCAGCCTTGATTGGCGTCGCGGAGGAGGCAAACTTCTTAGCGGAGTTGGGCCAGCGTCACAGCCGCAACCTGTTCGAGATTCGCGCCGGTCAACAGCGCATGAACGACCGGTTAACCGCCGCGGACGATCTCGTAGCCGACGGCGACACGCCTACCCAGTTTGGACCTGCGATGCAGAGCTATCGTGTTGGTGCCGCTACGGTTCGCGATGCGATGCGGCAAGCGCAGGCAGGGTTCCTTCGCTTTGACTGGAACCAAGTCGCCACTGCGTCTTTAATGATGAGCGACGGGGCGACGAGGCTGCAGGGGGCGACCACCCTGTTCCAACTGGCCGCTCATGTGGCACTGATTGCCACGCCGAGATCGTAGGCAGCGATGCACACGGTCGCCCCTCGTTACCGTACGATAGGTGGGGCCACGCGTCGCTCGCGACGGTCGTCGTGCTATAACCTAGGCACGGCGTCTACTCAACAGGCTGGCAGTGAAGAACCAAACTATTGACTCCGCCATCCGATCTGGTCGTGCCGAGGTTCAGGACGACCTAATTCGGTGATGATTCGGATAACGCCTAAATGGCTTGACCCGGGAGGTACTGACGATGATGTATGAAGTGACATACCAGGTCCGAGGAGAAGAGCACACCGACCGGGTTGACGCGCCTGATGCCGCCGCGGCCGCGGCCATGGTCAGAGATACCCATATCCGGGCCTCGGAACGGTTCGAGCTCCTCCTCGTTCAGTTGTTGGAGCAAGACCAGGACGTCTCCCCGACCTGTGTAAATGGCGACGATGGGCTTTCCGCCCCCGTTTGATTCGCTCGTCTTGCTTCGCGGCGAAGAAAGCGTTAGTGTACGTACATACTTGACCGGGGTGATCCTGACGTCAAGCGGCCTGCGACGGGGAGGGTCAGTGACTGCAAGCGCGCGCGACCAGGAGGGACCGGCTCGGCTATGGCCGGGAACCCCCTCGCCGCTCGGCGCCACGTGGGACGGGCAGGGGACCAATTTTACGCTCTTCTCAGAAACTGCCGCCGGGGTGGACTTGTGTCTGTACGATGGCACCGATGGTCGTATGGAATTGGAGCGGCTCTCCCTATCGGAACAGACCGCCCATATCTGGCATGGATACCTGCCCAACACCGGTCCCGGTCAGCTATATGGCTTTCGCGTCCGTGGCGAATATGCCCCCGACCACGGGCTGCGGACCAACCCGGCCAAACTGGTCATAGATCCCTACGCTCGTGCGCTGACTGGCGCGGTCGACTGGTCCGGACCGGTCCACGGGTATCGCCTGGGCGATAAGCGCGCCGACCTCGCCTGCGATCGACGAGATGATGCTCGCGCAGTGCCGCGAGCCGTCGTCATTGATCCCACATTTACCTGGGGGTCCGATCGGGCACCTCGTGTGCCCTGGCACGAATCGGTCATCTACGAGATTCACGTGAAGGGATTCACGAAGTGTCACCCTGACGTACCTGAGAAGTTGCGCGGCACCTACTCCGGCCTCGCCCACCCGGCCGTCATCGACCACCTCCGACACCTCGGGGTAACGGCAGTGGAGCTTCTGCCCGTCCACGCGTTGGTCGATGACGCGTTCCTCATCGCCCGTCATTTGCGAAATTACTGGGGCTATAACAGCATCGGCTTCTTCGCGCCCGAGGGGCGCTACGCCAGTCAGGGAACCCGCGGCGAACAGGTCGTCGAATTCAAACAAATGGTTAAGGCACTCCATGCCGCTGGCATCGAAGTTATTTTGGACGTTGTATACAATCACACCGCCGAAGGGAACCACCTCGGTCCGACCTTGTCCTTCCGTGGGATCGACAATCCGGCCTATTATCGCCTCGTCCCCGATCAGCCCCGCTACTACATGGATTTCACCGGCACCGGGAACACCGTCAACGTTCGGCATCCACAGGTCCTACAACTCATCATGGACTCGCTCAGATACTGGGTGCAGGAAATGCACGTTGACGGCTTCCGCTTCGATTTAGCGGCTGCTTTGGCGCGCGAGCTTTTCGATGTCGACCGGTTGTCAGCCTTCTTTGACATCATTCATCAGGACCCGGTCCTGAGTCAGGTAAAGTTGATCGCGGAACCGTGGGATGTCGGTGAGGGCGGCTATCAAGTCGGCAACTTCCCGATTTTATGGACCGAATGGAATGGAAAATATCGCGACGCGGTTCGCGCATTTTGGCGCGGCGACGACCGCCCAGTCGCGGAAATGGGCTACCGCCTAACCGGGTCTAGCGACCTCTATCAAGGCGACGGTCGCCGCCCCTATGCCAGCATCAACTTTGTGACCTGTCACGACGGCTTTACCCTCGAAGACCTTGTCTCCTACGAGCACAAGCACAATCATGCCAACGGTGAGGGCAACCGCGACGGCCACGATGAAAACATTTCCGCCAACTATGGAACCGAGGGGCCGACAGACGACGCCGCCATTCTCGCCGTCCGTGATCGCCAAAAGCGGAATTTTCTCACCACGCTCTTGCTGTCACAGGGCGTTCCTATGTTGTCCGGGGGCGACGAAATGGGCCGTACCCAACGCGGCAACAACAACGCCTATTGCCAGGACAATGAGCTCAGTTGGGTTAACTGGAGACTCAACGACCGCCAACAGGACTTGCTTGCCTTCACCCACCAATTGATGAAGATCCGTCGAGAGCAACCGACCTTGCGTCGCCGCAAGTTCTTTCAGGGCAGACGCATCCATGGCTCTGAGGTCAAGGATCTGACCTGGTTTCGGTCGGATGGCCAGGAGATGACCGACGCCGAGTGGAGCGATGCGCGGCTAAGCACTGTCGGCCTCCGCCTCGCTGGGGATGCGATCGACGAGACCGATGAGCGAGGCGAACGCGTCACGGGCGATACATTACTGATTCTCCTCAATGCTGAAGGCGCGGACATCGCTTTTCGCCTCCCAAGTCTTGACTCCCGCCAGGGGTGGCGCTGGCAGATTCTCCTGAACACCTCATGCGCGCGGAATGAGGACCAGCGCTCCCTCGCGTCCGACTCAGATGTTACGCTTCAGTCGCGATCGCTCATTCTTTGCCGTCAGATCAAGATGGCTGCTGGCGCTTCCCAAGGATAAGCGCGTCAATCAGTCTACGGCTGATGCCACTCCCTCGAGCGCATCGTGGCGGCCGCCGGTCGAGCGCTCTCCACTGCACGTTTTCCGGTCGAACTCAGTCGGAATGAGAGCGAGGAGCTGCCGCAGTCGCTCTGCCTGGATAGGACTGATATCGCCAAGAAGACGAGCGAGCCGCTTCTTGTACGCCTCCCCCAACTCTTCCAGGAGCCCGCGTCCCGCTGGAGTGAGTGTGGCGAGCACCATCCGTCGATCGGCCGGGTGCGCACGGCGTTCCGCCCAGCCTTGACGAGCCAGAATGTCGACGTAGAGGGTCGCGGTTCGTCGCGCCACCGCCAGTCGTCGCGCAAGCTCGGAGGGAGCGACACCCGCGTCTCCGACGACCCCAAGTTCAAGTAGGGCGCCAAATGCCCCCCCCGTCAAATCGAGATCAGCGAGCGAGTCAACCGCCGCCCGATCAAGGGCACCTGCGGTTTTCAACAATTGCATAAAGGCCGCAAAGCGCGTCCCATCGGCCGCCTCGCCTGCCTCCGGCGCTATCGCCGGCTCGGCGGCGAGCCAACCAGGGTGCACAGCCGGTCCGGCAGCGTCGATGGCGCCGCCGCGATCCGAGGATATCGATGGCGCGTAAGCGGATTCGCGCATTGCTTATAACTCCGATTTTCGTCAGCGGTCCCGTTTGCTGGATCACGTGACGCTCGCGCAAGATAGCTGGGACTCCACCCCGATACTACGTCAACCGCATCTGCCGCAAAGACAGGAGCCGTTGCCGACTTCGTTTGCATTTCGTCGGGATTCACTGGCTCTGTGTCAGGAAAATGCTGACGGCGAGGCGCATTCCCGAGCCAGCACGTGGCCCACGGATCGCCGGGACGGCTGCATCCTCACCTCGCGAGGACGAGCCCCGATCACCCCTATCCCCGCGCAATTGACCCGACGCCAGAAGCCATTTAGCACGGTTGCTACCTTGAAGGATGTCCACCGGATCCGGTCGAACCACGTTAGAGCGCGTCGAAAACCCGATCGACGCGATTACATCAACACGCGCCGCGGTCCTAGCTCTTGACGTTCACCGTCCGGCGCGGCCAGCCAGTGGCACCGTCCGGCAAGGGTGGACGTGGCTCCTCGGACGCAACGGTCCCAGTTCCATCGGTTATGCGGACCACCATCTGGCGCTTACCGGAACGAGCGTCAAACGGCAGTGCCCACCTGACCCAGGTAAAAGGGGGATTGATGGGAGTTTCAAGGCGAGCGTCCTGCCAGCTGGTCCCATCGTCAAGACTTACCTCGACGAGCTGAATCCCTCGATCGCCAGCAGATGCGACCCCAGCCGCCACAGCCGGGCCGCTTGGAATGTCATCACCGCCAGCGGGGAAGTCGATTCGACCCCAAATCTGGTTCGGTGCCGGGTCACTCCACCCTCGCGTCTGCCAGTAACCCTTGAAATCCTCATCAACTGCCTCGATCCGTTCCAGCCATTTCACGTTTTTCATGCCATAGATACCCGGCACGATGACGCGCGCCGGGTAGCCGTGATCGGGCGGCAACGGCTCGCCGTTCATTCCCACCACGAGAATCGTGTCGGGGTCCAGCCCCCTCGCGAGCGGAATAGAATCCTCATAGTCGTCAGCGGCGTGGAACTTAAGATCGATCGCCGGGGACTTCACCCCGGCCTCCTTCAGCAAGTCCCTCAGTGGCAATCCTTGCCACTCCGCCGTGCTAATCAAATCGCCATTGAGTTCGTTCGAGATGCAGCAGAGCGTCGTAATCTTTCGTGTCGTCGAGCGCGAGACGAGCTCCTCGTACGTCAGTTTCAGCTCACGTTCGACCAGGCCCGTCACCGTCAGCGTCCAGCCATCTCCATCAACCGTCGGATCAGAAATGTTCTTGGAGACATGGTAGAAATCGCTAACGCTCGTCAGCGCCGGGGTCAGGTGACTGTCAGCCTCAAGCACGGCGAACGTTTCACCAGCGGTCGGCGTGCCACGAGCGGCGCCTGCTCCCTGTGCCCCGGGTGCCGGAGTCTCCCCAGCTGGGACCGTCTGGCCCGCCGCGCCATTGACTCCGTCGTTTGTCCCGGCCCCGCCAACACTGCTTGGGGCGCTCCGGGCCCTGGCGTTCGCCAGGATGCGTTTTGCCGCGTCCTCGCTCGACGCCCGATTACCGCTCGCCTGCGGTCGCATGAGACGCCAGCCCATGAGTCCCACGCCCGCCAAAAGGGCGACGACACCGCCGCCCAGGACAACCTGTCGGAGGGTGTCCCGTCGGCTAACCAATGTGTCAGTCGCCGCGAGGTCGCCCCCCCCCGCCCGCCGCATCGTCAAACAGACCCAAGTAATCGCAAACAGGCAAAATGTCGCCGCCAGTTGGACCAGAATCTCCCATTGGTGGCGGGTATCCCGGCCAAAAAACCCTAAGTTCGCCACCGGTAGGATGGCGACCGACGTGAAGACCCACAAGGTCCCCGCGACGATCAGACCGCTGATGATCCGTCCGAACCTTAACCCGCGTAGCTGCCCGCGCTCGGACAACGACCCAGCGACCCCGCCGGCCTCGGCTCCAAGCGCGACAATACCGATCAAGACTGCGACGAACAACGTGTTTTGAGCTAGGCTTCCAAACGTTTCCGTGGCAAACCCAAATACTCCAAGCGGCGTAAGGCGCGCCAATGCTGCCACAACGAGCTCAGGAAAGGATTGAACTCCGGTCGATGACGACGTCAGGCGCCACAGCAATTGCACCGCCAACATCACTAACGCGGCGACCGCTCCTGCTTGGTTCGGTCTCGCAAATAGACCGCGGTGTTCCCCTCGCGCCAGACGATCGTCCGTCTTCGCATGCGAAAACATCGACGAGTTCTCCATAACGTTGTCCTTCACCGTCTAATCATCGTGCTGCCGACGCACCGGTCGCAGGCGAGCGGGTAAGCGCGGCTGGACTTAAACTTGGCCGCCTCGCCCGGTGCCGCCAACGAACACGGCCAGCTATGCGACCTTGCTGTCTCGTACGCCAATCGTACATGGTCGGATCACCGGGACGAGCGACCGCGGTCGCCAGGCTTCCGCAACCCGCACGCGGTCGGCCGGCGGACCGGACGACCCTCCGAGCTAACCTGAGTCAGCGTCCACCCTTTGGTTGCGCCTCTCAAGATCGTCTATCGCCTGCGTCGAGGTACCGCCGTCCGCCCGCAGCCGCTCCACTTCGTGGGCCTGAACTGTTGCGATGAGCACCTCGTCGGTGAAATGGCTAATCTCGGCAAACAACCGTACGGCGCGATGCGACGGGAGTTCTTCCTCTTCGATCATTCCGACGACAGCGCGGACAACCGGTTGGCGAAAGTACAAAAAAGCCTCGACCGTCTCACTAGCGGCGAGCCCAAGGTTGGACCCGGCTCGACCGTAGTGCTCACCAATCTGCCGGGCTTCATCGAGGAGCGACGCCCGATCACCCGCCGCGGGCATCGCGGCGGCGTAGCGCACCGCCAGATCGACCAATCGTCGACCAAGACGCCGGTGCTCTTCTCGCCGCGATGTGCCGTACGCCCGGAACCAACGACGCTCGCGCGCTGCCCGGAGATATTCGTCCTCATATCCGGAAAGCGACCGATCGGTCAGCGATTGGCGGCTCACCCGAGGTCGCTCTTGTCGTCGCGGCCCCCCTCCTACGAACGCACGAAGGTCCTCTTCAGCGTATCTGCGATGGCCTCCCGGCGTTCGAAAGACGGGTATCCTCCCTGCGTCGCTCCAGCGACGCAACGTCGATTGATCCACACCGAGAACGCGAGACGCCGAATGGATTGACAACCAGCGTCGTCCATCTGCTCCAAGTTCGCCGGAACGGCCCGCCTTCCCTGCGATCGGCGCTCCGTCATCCATAGTGCATGCAACAGTGACTTCTGGCTCCGCCGTCATTCGCGCCCTTTCCCACGACGCGGTCGCCCGATACGGCACGGTTCGCGAGACAGCGTACATCCGACGCGGGCGAATCGCCGCCAGCGTCTCACCTCAAGCTTACGGCATGGTCGCAAACCAGTCATGCCGCTTGTGTCGCCTGCAGCGTGTCATCGAGCCGGCGGGAGGGCAACCTGCCATCACTTGCGAGGGATGCAGAAATCGTGCCGACCTTCACGCCTCCGTTCACCGGATCGCTTGTTATGAGGCGTCCCAGGATCTTAATCCGACTCGCATGCAACCGCCAGCCGGTGTACCCTACCAGTCCCCTTCCATGCCGAGTGGGGATGGCGTGGCGAGACGGTCGGATGACAGAGGACCTCGGGCTAACGGCAAGCCCCTTACCCAAGCGCGTCAGTCAATGCGTGGCGATACGAGCATCTTGAGGGTTGCTGATGCGGCCGCGCCTCGCGGCGCGGGAACGGCGAGGATTGAATGCGGTTCGTCAGCCTCAATATGGATTTGCATGATGCAGCCTCGCTCCGTCGAGCAGTCGCAGGTGCCATTACTAACTGCCCATGCACTGGGTCTGGGATGTCCACTCGCTGTGACGCCTGCGCCTCACTGATTGGAATCGCTTCCGACCTTGACTACCTCTTGAGTCGGTCCAACGGTCCATCTACCAACCGTGAGGGGTCACGAGCCAACCAGGGAGCATCGCCCATCGCGATCGACCCTCGTGCCCATCCTGTAACGCACGACGCTCGTCCCGTTCCTCATTCAGACCGTCGCCTTCGCGTGGTGCCGGAGCTACTCACCGATCGATAGCGGCGGAGGCGCGAGCCTGGGCCACGCCGATGGTCAGCCAAATACGGGTGCACCCAAACAGCGCGCAGCATGTCATCGCCGTCCGACGCCTCCCGCCGATCCAGACAAACAGGTGATAACCATGGTAGGCGCGGTCGATCGCCGGGAGCTGGCGAAGACCCAGCCCGTCAAGGAAAATCGCTGGCCTCGCACTGATCGGCGCCATGCCCGCATCGCCACGGTCCTCACGCGTCGGCAACCCGATCTGACGATCGTCCTGGAGAACGTTCACGACCCGCATAACATCAGCGCCGTCCTCCGGTCCTGCGATGGCGTCGGAGTCCTGCGCGTCCATCTGGTCTATAGTCTCGAAGCACCACCCGCGAAAGCCTTCGCCCGAACGACGTCGGCCGGCTCCGCTAAATGGATCGAGGTTCATCTCCACGACTCAATGCCATCATGCTACGCGGTCCTTCGCGCCGAAGGTTTTTCAGTTCTTGCGACAGCATTAACGGCTCAGTCGACGGACCTGTACGCCACAAACCTGCGTAGCCCCATGGCAATCGTGTTCGGGAACGAAATGCGAGGATTGTCAGTCGAGGCGATTGAAGCTGCCGACGGCGCGGTCTCCATACCAATGATGGGCATGGTCCAAAGCCTGAACATCTCGGTCGCGTGCGCGGTCGTCCTCTACGAGGCGCTACGACAGCGACGACTCGCCGGTGATTATGATCACCCGAAGCTCAACGACGATGCCCGTGACGCGAAGGGCGCCGAATGGCTCAAGAGATGACGCTGCACCAACCAACTGCTCGACACATTGGCCAGCTTCCATGCGCACACGGCTGGGCGTTCGCGCTGACACAACCGATTGTTGAACACTAAAACTGCATCGTCGCCGTCTCCTCTTCCCCATTGCGCAGGAACCGCACGGTCGCCTGGTCTCCTGCCTTCAACGTCGCGACAAACTGGTCAAGCTGGGCCATGGTGCGAAGACGCTTACCCGCGAAGGCGACAATTACGTCTCCGTCCTTCAAGCCCGCCCGCTCCGCCGCGGTGTCCGGTCGAATCTTCCCCACAAAGACACCTTTGGTGCCCGGGGGGATTGAGTCGGCTTTCTCGGGGTGGCGTGCCAGGTACTCTTCCGCGTTCGCCGCGAGCACGCCGAGCGGTTGCCGCCGCGGTGCGCCGTACTTTTCCGCGAGCCGCGCTAGTCGTGCCTGATCAAACCCCAAAATGACTTCGTCGTCAGTTGCGACGACTGGTACGCCCTGCTGCCCACTCCGGCGAATCATCTCCATCGCGGCCACATAATCAGTCGCGACGTCCTTTTCCTGGTAGGGAACATTGTGACTGCTAAGGAACTCCTTAGCTCGATCGCACCAAGGTCAGGTGCTCGTCGTATAAACCGTGACCTGATCAACCATCGATTCACATCCTGTTCGCTGGAAATCCAAAGTTCCATCGGCGCCAGTTCCATCGTCCGCGATAAGTTCAGCGCCTCATCCAGAGACCATGGTACCAGCCCTGCCCATTCCAAGAGCACTGCGTACTTCTATGGCACCTGAGAGCTTCCGACGTGTACCGCCGCCGCCATGCGATAGCTCAGCTCATAGGTCTTGCCCGCGATTCGCGCCTTCAGCGGACCACCGGAGGTCGACCGGACGACGACCACGATTGTTGAACCGGGGCGCACCCCAAGCTCTCCCAGGTACCGCAGAAGCTCAGCGTCACGATCGGATACGCGTGCCACCACGGCAGTCCGATGCAGCGGTAGATCCAGCAAAAGTGTCGGCGAGACCGCTGCGATTTCCCCGTCGCGGCTTGGAATTGGGTCGCCGTGTGGATCACGCGTGGGGTGGCCGAGTGCCGAGTCCATCCGTTCCTCGAGCTCGTCGGAGACATGATGCTCGAGACGCTCCGCCTCCGCATGCACCTCGTCCCATTGATAGCCAAGCGTTTGCGCCAGGTACAACTCGAGGAGACGATGGTGCCGGATCACTTCCAGCGCGATCTTCTGGCCGGACGGCGTCAGTCGCACACCATGGTACGGAGCGTATTCGACGAGACAGAGATCATGCAGGCGTTTGACCATATTGGTGACCGACGGACCGGAGATTCGAAGATCCTCCGCCAGGCGCTGCGTCGAGACTGAGCCGTCTGCCGTCTGTAACCGATACACGCTCTTGAGATAATCCTCCATCGCCTGCGTAATCCGAGGCGTTTCCCCCGGTGCAGCCTCGCCGGCTTCTGGCCGTACCCTATCCCCAATCCCAGAATGCTCTCGTCGGTGCATATCCGTCTCGTGCCCCTAAAAAGGGATCGTTCGTCAGCCACCGATCCCGCTTGTCCACTTCGGCTGCGCCGCCGTCCCGCGCACGACTGTCGACACGTCCGCGACCGTCGACCACGTATCTGCCCTCGACAACCATGCTGCCGGCGCGGGTCGCATCCAAAAACCAACCCTCGGGCGCGGCAGTTCATAGATTGAAGGGGAGATTCGTCGGCATCCGACCCTTCTTCGCCATCTTCCCCATCTGAGTCATCATCTTTTGCATCTCGCGAAACTGAGACAGCAATTGGCTCACCTGCGCCGGGCTTGTTCCACTGCCGCGGGCAATTCGACGCCGCCGCCGGTTGCCGATCAATTCGGGACGGCGGCGCTCCTCCCGCGTCATCGAGTAAATGATCGCTTCAACCTGCTTGTAATCGTCGTCAGAAATCTCCGCCTTCGCCTGGCGAAGCTGGCCGCCGAGACCAGGGATCATGTCCAGGAGCTGAGTCAGCGGTCCCATCTTCTTGATTTTCTGAAGTTGGTCCAAGAAGTCCTCAAGATTGAAATGGCCCTTGAACATTCTGTCCTGGAGCCGCTGCGCCTCGTCCTCGTCCGTCTGCTCCTGCGCGCGTTCGACCAGCGACAGGACGTCGCCCATCCCGAGAATACGACCCGCCAAACGCTCCGGATAAAACGGCTCCAACGCGTCGAGCTTCTCGCCGGTACCGATAAACTTGATCGGCACACCGGTCACCGCCCGGATCGACAGCGCGGCACCGCCCCTCGCGTCTCCATCCATTTTTGTCAGGATTAGCCCGCTCAAATCAAGCCGGTTGTGAAACGCTTCGGCGACGCCAACTGCTTCCTGTCCCGTCATCGCATCGGCAACCAACAAAATCTCGGTCGGCGTCACCCGGTCTCGGATGTCGACAAGTTCCTGCATCAACGGTTCGTCTATCTGGAGACGACCAGCCGTGTCGATGATGACCGGACTATGTCCCCGTTCCCGCGCGAACCGCATCGCGTTGTCGGCAATCTCTACCGGCTTCTTGCTCGTTCCCTCATCGTAGACCGTGACGTTGACCTGCCGGCCCAACGCCTGCAGTTGGTTCACCGCCGCCGGGCGGTAAACATCAGCGGCCACGAGCAGCGGATTGCGACCCCCCTTCCGTAGGTGAACCGCGAGCTTCGCCGCGTGGGTGGTCTTGCCCGATCCCTGCAACCCAACCAACATCAGAATCTGCGGCAACCGGTCGGGTACACGCAACTCTTCACGGTCCGTCCCGAGAATCCTGATCAGTTCTTCGTTGACAATCCCGATGGCGGTCTGCGCCGGAGTCAATGACCGCAGCACGTCCTGACCCACCGCTCGTGACCGTACGGCGGCCACGAAGTCTTTCACGACCCTGAAGTTGACGTCAGCTTCCAGCAATGCGCGCCGAACCTCGCGCATCGCCTCATCGACGTCGGTTTCCGTCAACCGGCCTTTTCGCGACAAACGCCCGAACGTCTCGTTCAAGCGGTCGGACAGCGATTCAAACATCGTCGGTCCCCTCGTACATGAGCGGCAAAATTTCGTTGCCCATCTGCACCAGACCTCGCCGGTCCCGCCCAGCCTGCTTGTTGCTCATCAAAACCCGTCACCCGCCCCGAAGAACAGCGAGTCGACGTACGTTTCCGGCTTGAACTCAACCAGATCGTCGGCCTTCTCTCCCGTACCCACATAGGAGATTGGCATTCCGAGCTCCTTTGCCACCGAGAAGGCGATCCCGCCTTTTGCGGTCCCATCAAGTTTTGCGATCATAATGTCGGAGATAGCAACCGAATTGGAGAATTCTTGAGCCTGGACCAAGCCATTTTGTCCCGTGGTCGCGTCGATCACGAGCAACACCTCTTGCGGCGCATCGGCAACGTGCCGTTGCATGACCTTCCGTAGCTTGCCCAGCTCCGCCATCAAGTTGTGCTTCGTATGCAGCCGTCCAGCCGTATCGACGATCAGGACATCCACCCCTCGGGCATGGGCCGCCTGCATGGCATCGAACACGACCGCGCCAGGGTCAGCCCCCTGGTCGTGCGCGATGACCGGCACCTCGAGCCGCTCTCCCCAAACCCGCAACTGGTCGATAGCCGCCGCCCGGAACGTGTCGCCTGCGGCCAGGAGAACGGTTCTGCCAAAACGTTTGTGGTACGCCGCCAGCTTCGCGATCGATGTCGTCTTACCCACGCCGTTGACACCGACCACCAAGATCACGAATGGCACGCCTCGCTGGAGGATTTTGACCTTACGATGACGACTCGCCGACTCTAAGAGTTGAATCATTTCCTCGCGCAGGATTTCCCGCGCATCCGAGGGATTGATGACCCGGTCGCGTCCGGCTCGTGCTCGTAGGTCCCGGACGAGCTTCTGACTTACGTCCCAGCCGACGTCAGCCTGAATCAAGAGCATCTCGAGATCTTCGTACAGATCCTCATCAAGTGCGGACCGATCGAACAGACGAGTGATTTCCAGGAAGACGCCACGACGCGTCTTCTCCAATACCTGCTCAAGTTGGACATCCGGCTCGGCTCGGCGGCGGAACAATCGGCTCAGAACCACGAAAACTCCTCTCGTCGCACGACCCTCAATGCACCCATCATGATGGATTCATCGAACTCATTGAATACGGTTCAAAGGCGCTCACCTGGTCGGGTCACCGACGCGTGAATGGCACGTTCGTCAGCCATCGAAGAGCACGTCGCAGGCCGCCACAACGCCGAAAAAGTATACCATCGGGGTTCCGCCCGACCTCGATTTAGCAGGTTGGACGCCGAAGATACGACAGCCCTACGGTGCCGTGATCACCTGTAGCCCGCCCCGCCACGACACCTCGAAGTACGACTCCACAGTCGGACTCCCGTCGGGTACGATGTGACGTCACCGGGTACATCCCTCATCTGCTGTCTCACCGTCCGACCCGAGCCGGTCTAATCAGGTATCGACACTCCCGCCGGCACGGCCGGACGGTGCCCTACGAGAGGTGACACGCGGGTTGAGCCTGAAGCGTCAGCGCAACTGCCCCTCGCGTGGTCGCGCGACGGAGGACGACGGCGTGTTACCGACCTGCGAGATCGGGGACGAATGAGCAGCGTCGCAATCGCGGTTCAATCAGGAGGGAGGTCATCGTGCCCCTCGTCTTCGGCGCCATCGCGCCGCACGGATTTCCGATCATTCCCGAACTCAGTGACGACGCGGGCGGAGCACTTGCCACCCGGGCGGCCATGGAGGAAATGGGTCGCCGCTTTCAGGCCGCTCGGCCCGACGTAATTTTCATCGCCGGCCCCCACAGCGTGCGGGTGGATGGCGCGATTTGCCTCGCCGATGTCTCGCGCGCCGCTGGCCGGCTCGATTGGGAAGGGCGAGTTGTCGAGATGAATATCCCCGTGGACGGTGCGTTGACGGATGGTATTACTGAGGCCGCGCGTGCCCGGGGCGTCCCCATCGCTCTCGCCGCCTATGCCGGCAACCGCCGGTCCCAGAGCACCTTGCCGTTAGATTGGGGTCTGATAACACCCCTCTGGTTCCTCGGCCACGGCCGGAACGCGGTCGGCAAAGGTGACGTGCTCGCCGATCCTCCCGACTCGGATAGCGGTCCCCCGGTAGTGATCGCGGCCCCATCCCGCTCCTTGCCGCGCGCCTCCATCGTTGACTTCGGACGCGCGGTCGCCGAGGCCGCTCTCAACGACGGGCGGCGCGTCGCGATGATCGCCTCCTGCGACTGGGCACATACCCATCATGCGGATGGACCCTATGGCTTTCACCCGGCCGCAGCGACCGTTGATGACTTCGTTGTCACCGCCGTCAGAGACGGCGAGCTGGGCCGCCTCGTCGATCTCGACGAGCGGCAAGCCGAAGAAGCGGCGATCGACGGCTTATGGCAGGCCCTCATGCTTGCCGGTGCCTTGCAGCGAACACCCATGCGCCACGACCTGCTCTCCTACGAGGCCCCGACCTATTACGGCATGCTCGTTGCCACCTATGGCCCGGTGGACGCGTGAGCCGCCGTGAACGACTCCATGCGCGGCGACACCGGGCACCCTACGAAGGAACTCCACGGCGCGCCCGTCGCTAACACCACACCATCTCAGGTTGGTTCCAGTCTTGGTTGGCGGAGTACATGTGACATACCGGCTGTCAGTCAAAGAAATGGCGGAAGACGAGCGCCCGCGGGAGCGGCTCAAACTGCGTGGCCCCGCTTCCCTCAGCGACGGCGACCTGCTTGCGATCATCCTCAACACCGGCATCGTCGGTGAAACGGTCACGGCCGTCGCCCAACGACTGCTCGCTGACCACGGTGGTCTCCGCGGCTTGATGCGACTCGACGTGCTGGAACTAGCGCGAATCCGCGGCCTCGGCGACGCGAAAGCGGTCAAGCTCAAAGCCGCCCTCGAGCTCGGGCGTCGCTTGGCCGCCCTCAGTCCGGATCAACTCCCCCAGATCTCCTCGCCCGACGATGTCGTCAGCCTCGTCGGCATTGAGATGGCCTCGCTCGATCAGGAGCAACTACGTGTCGTCCTGCTCGACACGAAACATCGTGTCATTGGACAAAAGACCGTCTATCAAGGTAGCGTCAATCAAGCCCAAGTTCGAGTCGCCGAGGTCTTTCGCGACGCGATCCGTCACAATGCCGTAGCCGTCGTCGCGGTCCACAATCATCCATCGGGTGACCCGACTCCGTCCGCTGCCGACGTCGCATTGACCTCCGAACTAGCGAAGGCGGGGACGTTGCTTGACATCGAACTGCTCGACCATATGATCATTGGTCAAGGGCGCTCGACATCGCTCCGGCGCCTCGGCCTTGGGTTCCTGCCCGTCACCTAACCGGGAGCTCTGGGCCGGTTTCCGGGAGCCGCGGCCTTCTAAGGGATTCCCCCTACCATCGGCCGCCGGGAGCGGCGCATGAACAGCGCGCCATATACTCAGATTTTTCAGCGGCAATCGATCGGGAGCCAACACGTGCTCCTCGCGTCGCACGAGAGAAGGGGAACCGCGTCAGATGGAAACGTCTATGACCGCACGCCGCCCGGCAAGGGGGTTCGGTGTCGCGGGCGCTCTCTCCCAACCGCTCGTCCGCTTGCTTGCCAGCGCCGCCGAACTTGCAGGGTATCGCACGTTTTGGGTCAACGACACCCCCGGCGGCGATGGACTGGCCGCGCTCGCCGATGCCGCATCCGTGACAAGCAGCATCCGGCTCGGAGTTGGTGTCATTCCGCTCGACCGGCAATCTGGCGAACAAATTGTCACGCGTATTGACGAGCTCACCTTGCCTGTTGATCGGCTGACGCTCGGCATCGGCGCCGGCGGTGACCCGGGCGGCTTGGCGCGGGTTCGCGCCGGGACGCTCGCTCTCCGCGAAGGAACTTCGGCCAAGATAGTTATCGGCGCCCTCGGCCCCAAGATGTGCCGCCTGGCTGGTGAAGTGGCCGACGGAGTGCTGCTCAATTGGTTGACCCCGGCGCATGTTCTTCGCTCGATTCAGGTCGTCAGCCAAAGTGCCGAGGAGGCACACCGCCCGCACCCCGAATCCATCGGCTACGTCCGGACCGCGCTCGGCGAACCAGCGGCCTTAAGACTGCGCGCGGAGGGTGATCGCTATGCCGCGATTCCGGCCTATGGCGCGCACTTCGCGAGGATGGACGGGCGTCCCGACGAAACGGCGGTCATCGGCAACACACCAGACGAAATCCAGAGCGGTTTGCTCGTGTTTGACGAGGGACTTGACGAGACCGTTGTTCGCGCGGTTACAGAGTCCGATACCGAATCGGCCTACCGCGCCCTGTTAGACGCTGCTGCGCCGAGGTAGGGCGCCCGATACTCCACCGGTCACAGGGTGTCCTCGCAATTCCTCAAAGGCGGCCAAGAATTCACGCCGCATCTGCTCCTTGTCATCGACCGGGAGAAAAGATGCTTGGAGCGCATTGAGCGACAGGCGTTCCAAATCATCTCGTCCATATCCAAACGTCTCAGCGATGACGCCATATTCATTCGTTAAGCTGGTGCCGAAAAGTGCCGGATCATCAGAGTTGACCGTGACGATGATGCCTGCCTCATCGAATCGGCGAAACGGATGATCCCCCATCGACTCCACAACACGCGTTCGGACATTGCTGGTCGGACAAAGCTCGAGCGGGATACGGTTGTCCGCCAGATAGCGGACCAGCCTCTCATCTTCAATCGCTCGGACGCCGTGCCCGATGCGCTCCGCCCCGAGCTCCTCGATGGACGCCCAAATCGTCTCTGGTCCAGTCGTCTCGCCCGCGTGGGCCACGACGTGCGACCCTGCCTGTCGCGCCGCGGAAAAAGAAGCCTTGAACGGTGCCGGAGGATGTCCAACCTCGTCTCCTCCAAGGCCAAGCGCGACGACGCCGTCGAGCGCGTCCAGGCCGGAGATCCAGCGCAATGTGGTGTCGACAGAAGCCGGTCCAGATTCCGCGTCCCGCACCCCGTCGGCAATCCACCGCATCTCGACACCCCACCGCTCGCGAACGTCCCGCCGGCCCCGGTTCATTCCGTCGAGGAGAGCCGCGAACGAATGACCCCGTTTCCGCACGTGGGGCTCTGGATTGAAGTGAACCTCCAAGTAACGAATCTACTGCCGAGCAGCATCCTCGCCGAGCTCCCGAACGACCACCGCGAAATCCTCGGCATCGCGCAGGCAGTCGCAAACCATCATGTACATCTCGACAAAGTGCGGGAAGTTCCGAAAGCGAAACAACTCCGCCAGCGCCGCGACATTCTGCGCCGGCAAGGTAACGCCGTGCCTCTGCGCCAAACGAAGCACGGTATCCGGGCGAATCGATCCTTCGAGGTGGACGTGCAATTCTACCTTCGGCATCGCCCCGATAAACCGGTCGAGGTCTGCCCGCGCCTCATCCGCCACCGTCCATCCTTCCTCGCCTCGATACCCCGCGTGTTCGGACTCCAACCGCCGAGCCTAACGGACGTGATAGCATCACGCCATCTAACAGGATGCCCTCTCGACGAGACCCGCGCCAATCATCGATCGTAGGAGAACGGCTCGATGGAGAGGGCGACCATGCCGGATCGTGTCGACACGAAGCCGAGGCTCTCACCATCGACGAATCCAGCCGGTCGGTTGGCGGGCCGCGCCTCAGCCATCGCCTGGGCGGTTGCCCGCGCCGAAGACCCACGCACGGTGTACCTCGATACGGAAACCACCGGACTCGGCGCCGATGCCGAGGTGATCGACGTCGCCGTCGTTGGTTGGGACGGTAGCCTCCTCTTCGGGACACTCATCCGCCCTATCAAACCCGTTCCGGCTTCGGCCCACGGAATCCATGGCATTTCAAACGACCACCTTGCGCGCTCCCCGTCCTGGCCCTCGATTTACGAGGCGTTAGCATCGGTATTGGCCGGGCGCAACGTCATCGTCTACAACGCCTCATTCGATCGCCGTATGGTCGCCCAAAGTTGCCAGTTGCATCGTCTTACGATGCCCGACCTCACCTGGGAGTGCGCCATGCGCGCCTACGCACAGTTCCACGCGGCTACTGATCCCGCCCGGGGCATACGCATGCACAAGTTGAGCACGGCCGCCGCCGCCTTTGGCGCGAGCCCAGGCACCCATCGCGCCGCTTCCGATGCCCGCGCCTGCCGCTCCGTGGTGCTCGGTCTCGCGTCCTCCGCCGAAGGGTAAGCCCTGCCCAATCTACGCACCGCCCCCTATAACATGCGATCCCCGACGCTCCCCAATACCCGCCTTCTCTCGCCTAGCCGAAACGGGCCTGGGCAGTGCGACAGCCCAACGCACGACCCCGCCATCGTAACCGCGAAGCGTTTCGAAAAGTCCTCGCGTAATCGACATTCCAAGTCTTGCATCGCGCCTGGGGTTGACATACAATTCTAGCGTCGACTCGGAGTCAAGACTCTGGGTCGATCCCCCGACTGGCGGTCCGGTTCCCCCTTCCCTCCCCGGGCCGCCAGCCTTCTCCTCGTAACCCCTTCGCCTCACATCGAATACACCATGCTGCTTCTCCTGATCTGTATACCCAAGTCAATTCTCCCCCACGTCTCCGCTACGTCCGGGATCAACGGCCTCTCCACCCGGCCAGGAATGTGGACCCACGTGTTGCCCGTCACACAGCAAGATCGCGTCCGGTCGGCGATCCACCAACCGGATCCGAAGTGTTGCCACGTCGTTTCGGTGCACAACGGGAAACGCCTCGGGCGGCGGGTGCTGCAGCGCGATGCAATAAGCCCGCTCAAATCCATCTCCGAATCCAACGTGCCGTTTGTCGCCGCCTCGCCTTCGGCGCCGTTCGTCCGCTTCCGGACGTGGGCCCGCGGTGGGCGACGTCGATGGAGCGCCCGTCACCAGCTCCGTTTCGGCCCTCGGCCGATCGAGCGTCGCATCCCCGTCCGGCGGCGGCAATTCGTGTTGGGCCACGGTGTACCCTCCATGTGATCAACCTCAGCGCGCTATCATGTCTCGCCCAGAGTGTCGCGACGCCTATGGTATTATGCCGAGTCGTTCGGCATCGCCGTTAGGACCCCTACGAGCCAACCGTGGGCGTTCTGTGTGGAGAACCACGGCCCGGAGCGCGACCGCGTGGCAAAACAAATCGGTATTGATCTGGGAACGGCGAACGTTCTCGTTTTCCTTCGCGGCCGTGGCATTGTCATCAATGAGCCTTCAGTCGTTGCCATCTCCGCCAAGGATGGCAAGGTCAAGGCGGTTGGGCTCGAAGCCCGCAATATGTTGGGCCGGGAACCGAGGGAAACCATCGAGGTCGTCCGACCGATGCGCGACGGCGTCATTGCCGATTACGTCGTCACGCAAGAAATGCTCCGCTACTTCATCAACAAGAGTTGCGGCCGTTTTTCTCTCGTCCGTCCTGAGGTGATGATCTGCGTGCCGGCGGGCGTCACAGGCGTGGAACGACGCGCGGTCCGCGACGCCGCGCTCAATGCCGGCGCCCGCCGCGCCTACCTGATTAGCGAGCCCCTCGCTGCGGCTATCGGAGCCAGGGTTCCAGTTGCTGATCCCTCCGGTAACATGATTATTGACATTGGCGGCGGCACGACTGAAGTCGCTGTCATCTCTCTCAATGGCATCGTCGTCGCTCGCTCGCTTCGCGTCGGTGGAAACCGGTTCGACGAGGCAATCGCCAACTTTATCAAGCGCAAGTACAACCTCCGCATTGGCGAAAGAACCGCGGAGGAAGTAAAAATCGCGATTGGCAGCGCAATGCCGGTCGAAGAGGACGTGAAGATGGAAGTCCGCGGTCGCGATGAGGTCGCCGGCCTCCCTCGCACCATCCAAATTCACGCCAACGAAGTTACCGACGCCATTACGGAGCCTCTGGAGGCCATTATCGGCGCCGTCCGCGCCGTGTTGGAAGAGACGCCGCCCGAACTCTCATCCGACATTATCGACAAAGGCATGATCCTCACCGGTGGCGGCGCTATGCTGCGCCACCTGCCTGATCTCCTCATGGAGGTCACCGGCGTGCCCTGCTATGTCGCCGATGACCCCCTCTCATGTGTTGCCATAGGGACTGGCCTTGCCCTCGAGCATATGGACATTCTTCGTGATAGCCTCGAAGAACCATAGACTCTCTAAATTGCCTCCGCTTCAGGACTCGGCGCGTGCTGCCGTCCCATCACCCACCACGGCGCCATGGCACACGCGATAACTGGACCACGCTCACTCCAAGCCGAGCGTTGATTTCCTTCACGCCACTCATTTGGCAGTCTGGCGTTGGTCCGATGAAACGGCGGGCTTCTTATCGCCAGTACTATCCGCTTTCCTGCACTCGTCTGCCTTCTTCCCATCTTTCTTATCGGCGTGGGACGCCTTCTTCCGTTGGTCCTTCTGATCGCCGTCTCGCACGTCTGGCGCCTTTCGGCTGGAGCGGCCCGATCCATGGTCGGTCGCGCAGTCCCGCGTCGACGCCTGCGCGCCATCCTTGCCCAATTCGTCTCCACTCGGCGAAGGCGTCTTTTGGGCTGCACCTTCGATCGAATTGCCTGCGGCCGCTTGGGACTTACTTACTCCCGCGTCAGCCGATCGCCCCGCTAGCGACTTGGTGCCTAAACCTTGGCTATTCCCGCCTCGATCTATCTCAATCTCGGTTCCGCTATCAGCGTGTCGCTCGATCGTGGTCGTCGATGTCACGGGAGGCTGCGTCACACGCTCATGAGTCTGACCCGACCCGCTCGTACCACCGGCGCCAACGTGACCAGCGGGGGCCGAACCTTGACTTGCGCCGGACCCGCACCCACTAGCCGCCACGATGCTTCCACTGACGGCGACAACCTTGCAATCGGCCGGGATACCAGCGCCCCCGGCCGCCGCTTTGTTGCCAACCACCGGCACGGCGCCAGCGTCGGTGCTGCCGTGAGATCCCGCCCCCCCACCGACATGCCCGTTACTTCCTGGCACTCGGTTATCAGCTCCGGTCGCACCGCCGCCAGTGTCGTTGGATCGAGCCGACCCGTTTGTCGCGCCCGCAGGATCGCTCCTCCCAGCCCCCCCCGTGCCGGTATCGGCCCGTCCACCGCCCCCGCCCGACCCCCCGCCGGCCGAACCACTGGCGCCACCCGTGCGGTCAGTACGGGATGTGGATGGAGCGGTTGATCCACCATAGGCAAAATCTTCGCACGCCACTCCATTTCCGTTCGCGTCCAGTCCGTCAACGTTGTTAACGGCGGTACCGCCGCTCCCTTCAAAAAATGTCTGCGCATCAACTTGCGTACCAAAATCGGCGCAATTTCGATCCTGTGCCGAGGGAGCACCGGCCGAGTCAGAGCTAAACCCGCCCCGCCGGCTCGTACCATCGTTTGCGGCCACGAGACCGGTAGGCGTTGCGTCGTCGAGATTTTCGATGTCGAGTAAGCCGCCTACGGCAAGATCATCAAGGTTTTCGGGGTCACCCGCGCTCAACCTCAGGTCGTCAAGCGTTTCAGGATCAAAGCTCAGATCGTCCATCGATTCGGGATCGGTTAACCCCCGATCAGTCGAACTCTCGCCGCGATAGAGATCGTCCATGCTTTCGGGGTCGGCACCAAGGGTGACGAGGAGATCGCCGATCGACGCGGAAACCACCCTCCCGACCGGACCAGGCATACCTATGACGGTTGACGGCGAAACCCAACCTAAGAGGAGGGCCAGGGCCGTTGAAACCACCTGGAGGACGGATCTAATGTCCACCAGTAAAGCATTTCATGGAACCGACCGGAACAGGCGGCGTGTCACGCAATCGATACTCCCGTCGGCCATCTCGTGCATTCAACGGTCACCGTCCCATTCCATCATAACAACTCTCGATTGGATTCTTGAATATTCAAATTTTATGCTTTATTGGTCATCGTACAACAAAATGCGACGTTAGTCCAACTAGTTATTCGCTTATATTTCCCCCCAACAAGCGGTAGTCTCATTTTCTCCTTGTTCGAATGAAGTGCGCTCGGAACGAAGCTCCAGTACCAGCTGCAAGCGAAACCGGCGATCGAACGTGGTGGCGCAGCGCCCGCACGACCATGTACCGCGCAAGCGACGTTGCACTCGCAATCCGCACGCCGGGCAAGCGTATACATACCGCATCGGACGGCGCTGCCTCGGTACAAGAGAACGTCGCACCTCGTCAAGCGATACACCGGTCAGACTCGCGACGCGGATGGCGATCCGATCGTGACCATGTTTGGCGTGCCGGCGGTGGTCCCCGTCGAGATGGTCGCGCATGTGAATCAATTCTTCCGCGACGACGATCTCGACCGCGCGCTTCCGCGACCGGTCGATCCGCTCCAAGTTGATCAGAATGGCGTGCTCTTGAAGGCGCGGCAGGAACACATACGCACCGCCAATCTCGTAACGAACCCGTCGTCCCAACCAGGCGGCGAAGACCCGTCGGTCGGTCGTCACCCGAAGCTGCTCCGCCGGCAGGTCGAGGAACACGAGGTAGCGCTGGAGCAGGTCCACCGTCTCCTCATCATCAATCTCACACCACATGTCCAGCTCCCGCTCCGATCCACCGGAACCGCTACATGGTCGCATCCCCGAACAGGGAGTATCGCCCCCATCACTGGCCCCAAAGACCCGGTCGTGTGGACAAAAGCCGATGATCGGTCACCAGAAGTTTGAGCCATCGCCTCCGGGAACGCCGACGCCGGGATCAAACGTACTAGCGGCGCTTCTCGTACGTTCGACGTCGTGGGTCCCGAAATGCTTTACTCAATGAAGTCACTCCTGCCACTACTAACCATCGCTGATCATGTGATCGATGAGTGATTCCATCACGTGGCTGATATGACCGATGTCTCGTCTCGGGCCTTTCGGTTGTGATGGGGGCAACCGCGACGGCGCAGTCGTTCATCATTGAGGGGTGTCACGGTGACAATCCCGCCATCGCCTTCGTCGTTCAGCCGCCCCCATGTCCTGATCGTCTCGGACGATCTCGATTTGGTCACCTTCCTCTCCGAGGGGCTGACCCTTGGTGGTTTTTGGACCAGTACCGTCGCTAGCGCCATCCAAACCCTTGAGTTATTCCGCCTTCGCTCGTTTGATCTCATTCTGCTCGACGATGGACTCGCCGGCCTGGGTGCGCTTGAACTCGCGAGAAGGCTCCGCCACGATTCTCCCAGCGATTCCTCCGCGACCCCGAGAACCACGGTCCCAATCCTTCTTATCGTCGGTCAAACAGCTCCACCCGATGCCGTCGACGTCGCCGCCGCTGGAATCAACGAAATGCGCGCCGCCCCGTTCGAGCTTGGGGAGTTACTTTCCCAAATGAATGCCACGCTCGGGCGCCCCCACAGCCCCGAGCTCGGCTGATCGCGCTCCGGCCGCGCTTCACCGACCCTCATTACCGCGATTCCGCTCTCCCAGACCCAAAGGCCAGCGATGCGCCATAACGTGACACTGTAATAGCAGTCCCAGTCATCAGCGACCGACCCACGACCCACCTGTATTGCCATTCGCCCGACGACCGATCGATCGCCTGCCGGCAAGTGCCACGACGCGTGGTTGGTTCCTCAGCGCCTTCGTCGAACCGTCATGAGTCGTACGAACAGGGTATCCTAATCGCGACGCGATCGTCCCTCGCGGGAGGGATCAGGCGGACGACCGCGGACGCGCCGATGCGGCTTCCCACCACCGGCGTTCGCGATAGAAGGGGAGAAATGATGATGCACCGCTATCTGGGCGCATTCGTCGCCGTCGTGCTGGCGATCCAACTCGGTTTCGGGCTGACGCTGCCAGCCTCTGCTCAGGGCAGAGATCTCGATTGCGTCGATTTAGCGACCCAAGAGGAGGCGCAGGCCGTCCTCGATGCTGACCCCAGCGATCCCAATAACTTGGATCCGAACGGTGACGGTATAGCCTGCGCTCTCCTGCCTTCAGCAAAGACGCAGGAAGGTGCCGACCCCGGCGACGTTGCGCCATCAAAGGACCAGGAGTCCCTCGACGCCAACACGCCTAAAGCCGGTACGACGTCGGATTCCGCAAAGTCGAACAAATCCGCCGACGCTGGCTCGACCGCTACGCCGAGCGCGTCAGGGGATACCTCAAAGTCCGGCAAAGCCAAAAAATCCGACAAAACAACGAACACCGATACGACGAACAAGAGCGGCAACACCGGCAACAAGACCGACAAAACCGGCACCGGGAATAAGGCCGATAATTCCGCCGCTGGCGACACGACACAGGGCAAAAAGGGAGCCGACAGCGGCAATAGCGCCGGCACCAAAACCGGCGACCAAAGCCAGGGAAAGAAACCGGCCGCGACTCAGGATAAAGACTGCATCGATTTTCAAACGCAGGAAGAAGCTCAGGCGGTGCTCGAAGCCGACCCGAGCGATCCAAACAACCTTGACCCGAATGGCGACGGCTTCGCCTGTTCGGAGCTTCCCTCGGCGGACGGTCAGGTCCGCGTCACGACCATGCCCAAAACCGGCGTCGGCATGGCGCCACGTGCATCTCAAACCGCGAGCGTGATTGCCCTCGAACTGTTGGCCCTCGGGGTCTTCGCGATATTTGGATTAACAGTACGTTTCCACCGCCCCTAGGCTCAACCTGGGCATTTGAACCATCAGCGCCTGAGTGACCGATTGCATGTCGGCATATGCTCGGGTTCCGCCTTGCCGCCCATCGAGACGACTTCCCCTAGTAGGTCGAGACGTTGATCTCTTCCATCTCACCGGTGACCGCGAAGACGACCCGCTCACACACGTTCGTCACTCTATCCGCGATTCGTTCCAGATTGTGTGCCGCCCAGAGCAGTCGGGTCGCCCGGTTAATCGTTGTCGGATCGGCAAGCATGAACGTAAGCAATTCCCGATAGATTTGATCGTAGAGATCATCGACGTCATCGTCTCGACCAGCGATCTCCCGCGCCGCCAGCGAGTCCTGATCGATGAACGCCGTGATACTGTCGGCCAGCATCGCCCGTGCCAGGTCGCTCATCCGGGGCAGATCGACGAGTGGCTTGAGAAACGGCTCATTGGCCGTCTCTACTGCGATCTTCGCGATCCCCGCCGCGTGATCCGCCATCCGCTCGAGATCGGTCACGATATGGATTGCGGCCGCGATAGTCCGCAGGTCCCCCGCCATCGGCGCCTGCGTCGCGATAATCAGCAGCGCCCTCTCCTCGGTCCCCCACCGTTGCTGATTGATCGCGCTGTCCGCCGCGATGATTTGCCGAGCCGCCTGTACGTCCTGACGTTGCAGGGCGTCGATCGCTCTCGAGATGGCCTTGTCGACCATGCTCGCCATTGCGACGACATCGTCACGCAAGGTCTGGATCTGATGTGAATACTCCACCCGGATGGTCACAGCAGGGTCCCTTTCTTGTCGTTTGAGCAGTGATCCGTGCGCCTCTTCGTCATGATCGACGTCGGCCTCAACCGAATCGACCGGTGATGTAGTCCTCGGTTCGCTGGTCGCGAGGATTTGTAAACAGATCACGCGTCGGACTTGCCTCCACCAAAATACCCTGCCGTTGATCGTTCAACGAAAAAAAGACGGTTTGGTCGGAAACGCGCGCCGCCTGCTGCATGTTATGGGTCACGACCACAATCGTGTATTGTCGGACCAGTTCCCGCATCAAATCCTCGATCTTAAGCGTGGAGATCGGGTCGAGGGCGCTCGCTGGCTCATCCATCAAGATGATGTCTGGGTTGATTGCCAGCGTCCGCGCGATACACAGCCGCTGCTGTTGTCCACCCGATAGCGCCAGTCCACTCTCACGCAGCTTGTCCTTTACTTCGTCCCATAGAGCGGCTTGGCGCAAACACGTTTCAACCAGCTCGTCGAGGTTTCCCCTCTCCCCATTGATCCGGGCTCCCCAGGCGATGTTGTCGTAGATGCTCTTAGGGAAGGGATTCGGCTTCTGAAATACCATCCCGATCCGCCGTCGAACATCAACAGGGTCAACATTAGCTGAGCAGATATCATGGCCCCGATACAGGATTTGGCCCTCAACCCGCGCCTGCGGGACGAGATCGTTCATGCGGTTCATGCAGCGGAGAACGGTGCTCTTACCGCAGCCCGATGGTCCGATCAACGCTGTTACGCGATTCCGAGGAACATCGAAGTTCACATTTCCAACCGCGTGAAATTTCCCGTAATAAACATTGAGATCCCGTACCAGCAGCACCGATTCGTCCTGTGCGCTAACTTGCGTTAACGCCGTTTCTTGGTCAGCCATCACCCCGTCGAGCGTGCTGGGGCGGGCAAACGTGGAATCCCCAGAACGGGACGTCGCCTCTACCGCCATACCATCACCGCCTTGCTACACCAGCCAAATCGCAGACGACGCGTCCTAAAAACCCCCCGGCCGTCGATCTTGGAGGCCCTCCATTGGCGGGGTCATATCGCCGTGGGAGCAAGTGACGCATTCGAACGCGTTCAGTCCTCGAGGGATCGATCCTGTCGAACACCAGCGCTGAAAATCCAGATCCGGAGCGATTCCGGCGGGTACGATCGCTCGCGAGAGGACACCAGAAGTTAATGTATTCTCAGCCCCCGACGACCAAAACGCACCCGCGACGAAACACGACCCGTCGGTCAGGCCGAGAGCGACTCGATCCACCAAACCCGACGTCAATCACCTGTCGCGCCCTAAATTCACGGTGGTTTTTTCTAGCTCCGCATGTCCCCGATCTCATTGCGGGCCTCGATCGGCACGACGAATCGATAACCGACTCCGTAGACAGTCCGGATAGCGTCAGCACTCAAACCTGAATCAGTCAGCTTCCCGCGGAGCCACGAGATATGGACGTCGACAGTCCGTTCATCGACGATCACGTCCTCGCCCCACACCGCATCAAGCAAATTCTGACGGCTGAATACCCGACCCGGCTCCATCGCCAACGTCGTCAGCAGCCCGTATTCCTTCGGCCGCAGCTGAATCTCTTGCTCCCCGACAAGAACCCGACGCCGATCGAGCTCGACGCGAAGCGGCCCTCGGAACAGCACCGAAGGAGGCTGCGCAGCCGGCACTGCCCGACGTCGCACTCCGGCTCGCACCCGCGCCAGGAGCTCCCGTAATGCGAAAGGCTTAACGACGTAGTCATCCGCTCCCAGTTCCAACCCATCGACCCTATCTTGCTCCTCACCCCGAGCCGAAAGCATCAAGATCGGAATATCCGATTCAAGTCGTAAATGCCGGAGCACCTGGAGGCCACTGATACCAGGCAGCATCACATCGAGAATGACAAGGTCGAGCCTCGCCACTTCGCGCCTCGCGACGGACAGCGCGGTTTCTCCGTCCGCTGCCGTCAAAACACGGTACCCCTCACGAGAAAGGTTGTAGACCAGGGTACTCAGCAGCGTCGGGTCGTCCTCAACCACCAGCACCGTCGCGTCCTCGTCCGACGCGCTAGAGCGTGGGGGAAGCCGCGCCTGCTCAATCACCCGTATGGAGCCAATCTGGTACTGATTATCCATCGAGAGCAGAATAAACGGATCGGGTTAACACGGCGTAAGCACGCGGTTAAATCAAAGTAATTGCAGGTTGTCTCAACCCTCCCTTAACCAATAGTTCTCCGCTACGGCCCAACGTAGTGACAGGTCAGTGTGTCGATCGAATGTTCGGGACGACGCCGCGTCCGGGGGGTATTCGTCATGTTTGCGGCGATCGGGGCGATTCTTTCGATTGCTGGCACCGCCTTGGCTACCATCGCGTTGTTGCTGTTGCGAGGTGAACTGTGCCCCGTATGCGGGACCGCGGGATCGATGGCCCTCGTGAGCGACCTCGTAACCGAAATACCTGGTTGTTGCCCAACCCTCTCTCGATCGCGACGATGCGCTAAGTGCGGAGCGACCGTAGTCGAGCGAGAAGCCACCAAACAACGATCGCGACGCCCACGTCTTCCGGCCCTCGTGAACCATGTGGCCCGTTGATCCGCGCCTGCGTCCGCCGACTTACCCTGGCTCCTCGGGCCCCGGCGCCTCAGGAATTTCCAGTCCGCCTCACCCTAACAAGACCACCTCGACGGCCCGATCCAATTGCGCGTCCTCCCCTACCGGCGCCCCTGGAGCGGCTCTCGCTGGGATATCTGGCTTGAGGCCGTCCTCCGGAATCCTCTCCTTCTTCGGTGTCATCCATTCCGCTGACGTTATCCGTGCTGACGAACCGTCATCGAAATCGTGCACGCGTTGCACAAGCCCCTTGCCAAAGGTTGGTGCCCCGACGAGTTCGGCCCGCCCATAGTTCCGGAGCGCTCCCGCCACGATCTCCGCCGCGCTCGCCGTTCCGCCATCGACCAAGATGACGAGCGGCGTGTCGAACGTCTCCTCTCCGCCGTTCAAGATCGCCTGTCCACGAAGACCACCGCTCTCCGCCGCATTGTCGTCTTCGTACAATGCCGGACCCCGATCGGCCGGGACAAAGCGCCCGATCACCTCCCGTGCACTCGTCACCCATCCTCCCCCATTATTTCGCAAATCGAGCACGATTCCGCGAACGTGCTCATCCTTCGCCCGCTTCAACGCCTCGTCTAACTGTCGCGTCGTCTGGTCGTTAAAAATGGAGATCTGAATCCACGCTACCTGTCCCTCTCCGACCACCTGGTAGTTCACGATCGGGAGAACAATGCCCCGGCGCTCCACATTCACGTCGAAAGGCGCTGGCAGTCCGTCGCGGCGAACGGTCAACCGCACCTTCGTACCGACGGGCCCCCGAATGAGTTTCAGGCCCGCCTCCTCCGCGAGGCCCACTAACGTCTGACCATTCGCTGCTTCAATGACGTCGCCAGCCTGCAAGCGAACCTCCGCCGCCGGCGAGCCAGGAAAGACGCCGACGATTGTCAGAGCGTCACTCCGCCGCTCCACCCAAACGCCAATCCCCTCATATTGGCCCGTCATCTGCTCCGCGACTGGTGCTTCGCTAGCCGGTTCCAGAAATGTCGAATAATCATCAGGGAGACCATCGGTCATACCCTGAATGGCCCCAAATTGCATCGCCCGCAGATAGTCGGGGACACTCGCGTACGGGATCGCGGCCGCCGCGGCTGTTGCCATCCCGCGCACCGCGTTCCGCTCCAGCTCCGCCTCAAATGTGGCTTTCGCCACCGGCGATGCGGGGCGGAAGTAATACTCCTGCTCAATCAGTGCCTTAACTTCGGCCAGCCGGGGCAGCGAGGAGTCGGCACTCGCAGTGTCGCTGGCGCCATCGACCGTGCCGTTTCCAAACGGGCTGAACCGATAGCGCTCAGAGAGGACTCCCCCGCCAAAACTAACGACTGCCACCAACAGCCCGAGCGATACAACGAGCGATACCGGCCAGAGCGCGATTAAGCGACGCCGTGACTCAATAGGCTCATCGCTCATGCTCCCCATTCTCCTCAGCCATGCTTGTGACGTAACGCGTTCAATCTATCGTGGTACGCTCCACGCGATCGACAACCGGAGAACCTAGCCGATGCTCCTCACCATAAATGCAAACAACACTAATACGGTTTTGGGTCTCTGCGACTCCGATGGCGAAAAATTGTACGCGTCCTGGCGCGTCTCTACCCAACGCGACCGCATGCCCGACGAATGGTTCGCCCTCATCGCTCCGCTCCTCATCGAGGGCGGCTACGCGACGGCTTCCATCCAGGCCGTCATCATTGGTAGCGTCGTCCCCAGCGCCAGCAGAGCTCTGGTCGAGATGGCCCGTCGGCGACTCACAATCGAGGCGGTCGAGGTAGGAGCCGACCTCGATATTGGTGTTCGTGCGCTCGTCGATAATCCGCGCGAAGTCGGCCCCGACCGTCTCGCTAACACGGTCGCCGCCTTCACCCGCTACGGAGGCCCGGCAATTGTTGTCGACTTCGGCACGGCGACAAACTTCGACGTCGTCTCAACCAACGGAGACTTCCTCGGCGGAGCGATTGCTCCCGGCCTGATGGTCTCCCTCGACGCCCTCACGGGTCGCGCGGCGAGGCTCTTTTCGGTCGATCTCGCCTTGCCGCAAAACGCTATCGGCACCAACACGACCACGAACATTCAATCAGGAAGCATTCTCGGTCACCTACTCATGGTCGAGGGGTTGGTCGCTCGCATCCAAGCGGAACTGGCGGAGAAGGCCTCGGTCATCGCCACCGGCGGCTTTGCCGCAATCTTCGCCGAGGCGTCGCCGTCCATCTCCGCCTACGACCCGGATCTGACCCTCAACGGGCTTCGGCTGATTTACCAGCGCGTCGTCGCCCGTAGCGACGCGGATCGGCCCCACGCGCCGGTGCACCCTGCGGCTAAGGTGCACCGATAAACGAGACCCGGACACCTCAGCGCACGGAGGATCTTGGCAATTACGCATACTCTACTTTGGCCCGTCCCCCGATAACTCTGAGCGACGCATGCTTGTCACCCGTCCTCTGTCCGAGCGGAGTTCGATCAAACCGATCTTGCCCCGCGCGACAGGATACTTATAATGCGACACAATCCGCCCGCCGGCCCCCATGATCGGCGCCGCCGTTTTGCCCCGCATCACGGTCAGGTCGCCGCATCGCCGACCGGCATGCGGCAGACGGTCGCGAACCCAGGACGGGTCAAGGTCGATCATTGTCGGTCTGACCGGGCCACCTCGGCTCACCAACCGCGGGTGGTGCATCTCCTAATAGACGTTCTGTTCACTGCGGCCGTCGCAGCCTAACCGTCCCGGCACCGTCGCCGTCGATTTGGAGGAGGCACACCGTGAAGCAGTATTCGGCCGATCGCATCCGGAACATCGGCCTCTTTTCTCATGGTGGTTCGGGTAAGACCTCCCTTACCGAAGCCCTCCTCTTTGACACCCACGGCAGTAACCGCCTTGGACGCGTCGAGGACGGGAACACCGTCGCCGACTTCGACCCAGACGAGATCAAGCGCCACATCTCCGTCAGTACCGCGGTAGTTCCAGTGGAGTGGCGGGACACCAAGATAAACATCCTCGATGCTCCCGGCTACGCCGATTTTCTCGGAGAGGTGAAATCCGCGCTCCGCGTCGTCGACGCTGCCGTTATCCTCATCGACGCGTCTGCCGGCGTCGAGGTCGGCACCGAGCTCGCCTGGCGCCTTACCGACGAACTGGCTATGCCGCGCCTGCTCTTCGTGAACAAGATGGATCGTGAAAACGCGAACTTCGACCAATCCCTGACTCTGGCTCGGACGGCATTCGGGAAATCAGTCGGACCAATTCAATTTCCCATCGGCAGTGAGAAAAACTTCACCGGGATAGTCGATCTGCTGTCTGAGCGGGCCCTGATCTTCCACGATAACGGTGACGGTGGCGTGGAGATCGGCGCGATCCCGGACGAGCTTCAATCCGAATGCGAGACCTACCGCAAGCAACTCGTTGAGGCGATCGCTGAGCACGATGAAGAACTCATGATCCGCTATCTTGAGGACGATCCCATCTCCACCGACGAATTGATCGCGGGCCTCAAGTCGTGCGTCTTGGATGGCGCCGTTGTCCCGGTTTTATGTGGCTCGGCCATCACGAACCGCGGCATTCAGCCGTTGCTCGACGCCATCGTCGATTACCTACCGTCCGCCGATCGTCGAACTGATCAAGCCACCGCGAACGGCGACACCACCATCATCGGACCGGCAACGAGCAAGGATCTCGCCGCGTTCGCCTTCAAGACGTTGGCCGACCCGCACGTCGGCCGGGTCTCGTACTTCCGTGTGTTCGCCGGGACCCTCAAATCCAACTCCCACGCCATGAATGGCAGCAAAGGCGACCCCGAACGGCTCGGTCAGCTCTTCTTCATCCGGGGCAAGGAGCACATCAATACGGACGCCATTGGCCCCGGAGATATCGGCGCCGCAAGTAAGTTGGGGACCACAATGACTGGCGACACGCTAGCCGCCGAAGGGAAACCGTTGACACTGCCACCGGTCGAGTTTCCAACCCCATCGTACGCCGCGTCCGTCAATCCCCGGACGAAAGCCGATCTCGACAAGATGGGCCAGGCATTGCACCGGCTGACCGAGGAGGATCCGACACTTCAGGTTTCCCGCAATCCGCAGACCGGCGAAACCATCGTCGCCGGCCTTGGTGAGCCGCACGTCCAAATTGCGCTCGACCGGATGACGCGGCGATTCGGGGTCAACGTCGAGCTCGGTTTGCCCCAGGTCGCCTATCGGGAGACCATCGCCAGCAGGACCGTCGCCGAATACAAACACAAGAAACAAACGGGCGGCGCCGGTCAATACGGGCACGTCTTTTTGGAGCTCGAGCCCCTCCCCGACGCGGACTTCGAGTTTCAGGAGCGCGTCGTCGGCGGTTCGGTACCCCGCAACTTCTACCCAGCGGTCGAAAAAGGCGTCCGCGAGGGTCTTGCCGCTGGCCCCGTTTCCGGATTCCCGGTTGTCAATGTGAGAGTGACTTTGACCGACGGGAGCTACCACGCCGTTGATTCAAATGAGATGGCGTTCAAAATCGCCTCGAAGGAAGCCTTCAAGAAGGGAGTATCCCAGGCCAAGCCGGTATTGCTTGAGCCTGTGTTGAACGTGAAGGTGTCAACGCCCGAAAACCATACCGGCGACGTGATGAGCGATCTCAACACGAAACGAGCCCACGTCACCGGCATGAATCCCGGAGCCAACGGTTCAACCACCATCGAAGCGACCGTCCCCGCCGCGGAGGTTCAACGATACGCGACCGATCTCCGGTCGATCACGCAGGGCCGAGGCAGTTTCACTACCGAATTCTCCCATTACCAACCCGTTCCAGCGCACATTGTCGAGCAGGTCAAAGCCGCCGCCAAGCATCAGGAGGACGCGCACAGTTGAGTAGCGATTCACCCCTCACGTCTCGGCTCCAACACGACGCCAAACCCGCGGAGGTGCCCGACCTGGTTTCGCACCTCCGCTCGATTATCACCCAGCAGCGACAGACGATTGCCGAGCAGCAAACCGAGCTCTCTGAGCTACGCCAGCAAACTGGCGGCATGGCGCACCGGCCAACCCCGCCTCTTCACCGGGCCCCCGCCACCAGCATCGCCAAACCTCCGCCCGAGCGCAATCGCGGGGGCGCGATCGCTCCGTCCGCACCCCGTCCCCTCGCGCGAGCAGTCGCCGAGGCGAACTTCACCGTCGTCTTCGACGGAGGGTCACTTGGCAATCCCGGCAGAGGGTACGGCAGCTATCAGATCGTGACCGCCGACGGCGTCGTGTCTGGGGAACGGTTGGAGTACGGCGACCGGGTGACCAACAACCAAGCCGAGTACCTTACCCTAATCGCCGCCCTCGAAGATCTTCGCGATCGCCTCAGCAAGACCGCGTCAACCGTCCACGTCGCGATCCGCGGCGATAGCCGGCTCGTCATTGAGCAAGTCAACGGACGCTGGAAAGTCAAGCATCCCGATCTTCAACCATTGTGCGCTCAAGTCGTGGAGCTGCTCCATGGTTTCGAGCGAGCCGATATCCAGTGGCACCGCCGGGATGAAAGCGTTCGCGTCTTAGGGCATTGAGGTCGCCAGACCCAGGTTAGGTCGTCACATGAAAAGTTCCATCGTCACCGTTGGCGACGCCGCACCCGATTTCACCCTGCCGCTTGCCGCCGGCGGCCAGGCGACCCTCAACGCGCACCGCGGCCGCTCGGTCGTCCTCCTCTTCTACCGTGGGCATTGGTGAGCGACGTGTCGTCGCCAGCTCGCGCAGTTGCGCGCAGCCTACTCAGAGTTTCAAGGTCTCGACGCGGAACTGATCGCGCTCTCATCCCAGCCGCTGCTTGAAGCTCAGCAGGCGGCGCTGGCCGCGTCGCTCCCATATCCCATCGTGTCCGATCCCACTCTAACCGTCATTGACAGCTACGGCGTCCGTCATCCTGACGAACCCGAAGGCCGGGAAATTGCCCGCCCATCGGTCTTCATCATTGACCGCCAAGGCGTGGTCCGATTCGCACATGTCGGCGAACACACCCGCGACCGGCCGACGCCGGGCGCACTCCTCCTCGCCTCACAATCGCTCAGTTGAGCACCCGGCAGCGAACGTGCCATCGGCGACCGACCGCCGTAAAACCCAGGCCGATCGACTGTTTTCCGCGACAACTCTCACTCTTCGTCGATGATTCGGTCTGGTCGCCACCGCACCAGGAGCAATAACACCCCCAACCAAACACCTATGGTGACGATTCCCAGACCCGTCCACGAGAGATGCATAAAGCGTTTGATGACGAGAACAAGCAACAAGACGATGATCAGGCTGAGCAGGCAACTTGGGCCAAAGGACCGCTCGAACTGCGTCGTCGCCCGTCCCACAAGCGGAATGGCGTCGATTAAATCCCTATTCGGATCCCTGTCATGCTGGTGTTCTCTGTCCCCCATGCTTGGAGTATAGAACCCTGCCCATCGTCACCGCGCCCGTATGTGTCCGGCTCACCCTACCCACTCTACCCGGCCCCTACCCCACTGAACGCCCTTGCCCATTGCGTCGCGAGCACGGTATCCGACAGCGCGCCCACGCAGCCTTATTGCCGTCCCTTCGCGACCCAGCCCTTATCCTCGCCGGTTGACACGAATTTGCGCCGCTCGATATACTCGCCTAGCCGGGTTCAACCTGGCCCGTGGGGGCGGCTAGCTCAGCTGGTTAGAGCGCCACGTTGACATCGTGGAGGTCACTGGTTCGAGTCCAGTGTCGCCCACCCCCTTGGTATCCCGGTCCACCTGCCGGCGACCCATTTTTCCCCACGCTCCTATGCGCTGCCGGACGGCAAAGATGGTCGCGACTACGGCGCGCAGCGAGTAGATGCTGCGCCCCTGAGAGACATTCCTGCTGCCCACACTCCCCGCTGCCTGGTCGTCTCGTGTGGCGCCATTCGCCTGAAGGTCGCGGCCGATGTCCCGTCGTCCGCTTGGTAAACCACGGCTACCACGTGCATCCGGGTGCTCTCTTGAGCGCCGTTTTCGCCGCCGCGTGCGAACACCTCCCCGCCCGACCGTCACCGGCGACGTTCTTCAACGCCCGCACGCCGTGAAACGACCGCTGTGTCGCGAGCATCCTTAGCAGTTGGTGTTCATGTCCTCCCACGCGTCCATCCCGCCAGGATGGACCCCGGGGCTCGCATCAGCCGCACTGCCAATGCTCACCAGTTCCCAAATGCGTCGATCGTCGCGACCGCGAAGGGCCGTAGAGCGAGCGAGATCGATCCACCCCGCGTGGCAACCGATATCGCCCCTTTCCGGCAACCATCAGGCTCGGTCGTCGCTTGATCGAACGTTGTCTCATCGAGAACCCTGACGATAGCCTCCGTCAAGCCAGACAACGCCAGCCGAACCTGGCGCGGCTCGTTGTCGAAGCTCGCCACCAAAACCCTGATCTTGGAACCCGACCTCAGTGCCAGCGCCTCCACCTCGAGCGGATCGCTCACCTCGACCGGGAGCAATCCACCTCCGGCATACTCTCCGACGTCTGCCAGCACGTGGTAGAGAGGAAACAGCATCCCCGGCGAAGAGCGGAACGCCTCGACCCGCAAGGCGTGGTCGCATCGCTCCATCACCCCTCGCCAGCCCGTCGTTTCGTAGTACGTCAGAGAATCCACCCCCGCTATCCCGAGATGTTTGATGCTGCCGAGCGTCCAACCCGCTCCAATCAACGACGGCTGACGGGAATCCACCGATGAGGGCAGCGCCCCCGCCGCGGTCGGGGGTTCCGGCCCGGTCGCGTTCGGATTGAACCTCGGTCGAAGCGTCACGGGTCCTACCGCCAGCGGCCTATCGCCCACGATCGCCTTCGCGCTCCGAACCGTGGCCCCTTCCGCCGCCAGCGTTTCCACCAGTGACGCGTTGTCAAACGCGTGGACCTGCGGATTGATCGTATATCCCACCACCTCCATCAATTCGAGCGGCAGTGTCGCCCGGTTGAGTTCCGTGAAGTACGCCCGCGACCCTCCTCCGAGATGAGCCCCCGCCGCAACCCCGCGCAACTCCTCCCGCGCCCGCGCCATGACGCGCTCCGTCGTGACGTGTTCTGATCGCGGAAAGACGAGAATGCGGGCGACCCGAGTCTCTAAGCGACCCAGTGTCCTCGCCAGCGCATCCAACCCCTTCCCATCGTCCCCCGCCCTGATCTCCAGTTCCAGCCCTGCCCCAACGGCCTCCGCGTCAGCGGCCGTCTGCCGGAGTCGTTCCTCCCAATCACCTTCGCCAAGGTCGATGCTCGCTCGTAGGTGTGCTGGCCGCAGCGCCCGGATTCGCTGCGCCTCCAGGTCGCTCAAACCCTGCCCATGGGACGCGGCGCCAAGACCGATCGGCGGCAACGCGCCCGTCGGTTCAATCCCGACCCTTACCTCCATAGTGGCGTTGTCCGCGACAGTCGAGGTCACCGCGGCGACGCTCGTCACCTGGATCGTCACCGTTTGCGCGACCCGCTCGCCCTCCTGAATCTCCGCCGGGTACGGAAGCCGTAGCGGCGTTGAGTACGTCTTATAGGATGCGTCGGTCCAGTTCCGCTGGTCCTCCATCTCGAACAGATCGCCTTCGAACCGGACCATCACGTCGTCACCACGCCGCGTCGCGTACGCGATCCCCGTCATTTCGACGAACGGTTGATGCGGCGAGATCTGAGCCGGAAAAACGCCGCGATGCGTCGCTTCCGCGGTTCGCACGCTGGCCGGCTGACCTGCCAGGTCCGCGGGATGAAGCACGCACCATCCGATCCGGTTCTTGAGGAACGTGTTCCGCGCGACACCGTCCATCGTGCAGGTGATCACGCCGGCATCCGTTCCCTCAATTCGTCCATCCCAGCTAAAGTCAACGTCGCCTGCAACGTGCTCCGCGGTGAAGCGTACGACGAAGCTGCGGTCGTCCGTGTCGAGTTGGTACGCGACAAACCGCGGCGCGATCGTTCCCCAGTTTGGGTCTCGAACCGCGACGTAGATACGCCGCACGATTTCCGCACCGCCAACCTGCATGTACCGTAGAACGCCACCCTCAACGACGGCCGTCACCGCCCCGGCTCGCACCAAATGGCGCCGGGGCAACTCCCCCTCGCTCCCATATCGGATGACCCGTGTTCGCGCCGTCTCCGCATCGGGTGCTGTTTCGGCCGCCATGGTCAACACGACCTCCTGAGTGCTCGGTTTAATGTCGGTCCTAATCTGCTGGCTCGGCCGCCGGAGACCCCGGTGCCGCCCCGCCCTGCATATAGCCCGAGCTGACCACCGGGCCGCGCAACCGGACCTTTTGCGCGTCGATAAACATCGCCACCAGGATGACGAATCCTTGAATCGACTGAATCCAAAACACCGACACCTGCATCAAGTTCAACCCTGCATTGATCGTCGAGAGCAGCAGAACCCCACCCAGCGCCCCAATGATCGAGCCGCGGCCGCCCTGAAGACTGATCCCGCCGATAACCGCCGCCGCAAAGACATTGAAGATCATCCCGGAGCCGAGATTCTGCTGCACCGACCCCAGTCGGCCCGCTTGCATCCAACCCGCGAACGCCGCCATCACGCCGCTGATCACGTAAACGATCACCACGAGCCGGTCGGGATTGATGCCCGAGGCAAGCGCGGCCGCCCGGTTGCCACCGATGGCGTAGAGCTCCCGTCCAAACGGCCGGTGCTGAAGAACCACATAGGCGACCCCGTACATCACCAAAAGCACAACCACCGAGACCGGCACCCGCCCCAACCAGGGCAGCGAGAACAGATTGTCATGACCAAGGTGGTTGAACGTTTTCGCTCCCGCGATGGTGCCGGTCGTCACGGACTGCCCGTTATTGATTCGCAGAATGATTCCTCGCACGATGATCAGCATCGCCAGGGTGACGATAAAGTTGTTCATCTTAAACACCGTGATCAGCAGACCAATCGTCCAACCAATCAATGCCCCGCCCAGAAGAACCGCCAGAATAGAAACGTACGGATTGAGGCCAAGACCTCCTCCCCGCGTCGGCGCCCCCGCCGGCACAATCAACCAAAGCCCGAGCAGAGCCGCGAGTCCAAGGGTCGATTCCGCCGAGAGGTCAAAGTTCCCCGTGATCAAGACAAACGTCTGGCCGATCACCAAGAGTCCGAGAACCGAGGCGGCAACGAGGATGTTCCGCAGGTTGTTCGGCGTCAAAAACCGATCCGTTTGGGTCGCGAAAAAGAGAATCACCCCGACAAGGATTAACCAAATCAGATTTTCGAGGACACCTGGCAGATACCTACGCCACGCCATCAACGACGGCTCCCCCTTCGATCGCGTACATGATTCGCTCGTGACTCATCCGCCCGTCCCCCTTGCGAAATTCGTCGATGATCTGGCCCCGGTAAAACACCAGAATGCGATCGCACATGTCCATCAGCTCGCCAAGTTCGTCTGAGATAATCGCAACCGCCACCCCCTGTTGCGTCAGACGGTCAATAATTCGCAGAATTTCGACCTTCGCCTCGACATCCACCCCCTGCGTCGGCTCATCGAGCAGGAGCACTTTCGGCTTGGTCGCGACCAACTTCGCGACCACGACTTTCTGCTGGTTTCCCCCGCTCAGGAACTCCACCGGTTGGTTCAATCCCGGCGTCTTAATGCCGAGACTCGTGACAAATCCGTGCACCAGCCGGCGTTCTTCCGCCGGTCTGATAAAGCCCGCCACATTGACCAAGCGCCGGAGCACCGACAGCGCGATATTGTCGCGGACACTTCGACTGGCGATGATCCCAAGCCCGTGCCGATCTCGCGGCAGATATGCCACTCCGCGCTTTAACGCGTCCGCCGGTCGACCTGGCCGGAACGGAC
>JAABUS010001256.1_pt1 | contig 56969 bp, 64 predicted proteins | sample 5560161 | NCBI WGS metagenome assembly JAABUS01 (sample SAMN10711885, study PRJNA513376) | rock metagenome | isolation source: Antarctica rocks | place: Antarctica: Victoria Land, Trio Nunatak nord | collected 2016-01-04
GACGCGGCCACGAAGATGTTCGGCCTCGGCCTGGCCACGGCAATCTTCGTGGACGCCACCCTCGTCCGCATGGTGCTCGTGCCGGCGACCATGACCCTCCTCGGCGACGCCAACTGGTGGATCCCGCGGTGGCTCGACCGACGGCTCCCGAGCCTGGGCGACGGGGCGGGGGATCTGGCATCGGATCAGCTGGTCGCGCTCCCTTCGTGATCCTGCGGACCCCGGTGACGCACGGGATGATGTCCGGCGCCCCACGGACGGAGCGGGCGTCTCGGAGCTCCTGGATCTGCACAACGCCCGTTTGCCCGAGTCCGCCGAGGTCCACGGCACCGGGAGTGGTCGTCGAGCACGTTCCAGGATCTCGAATCAAGGCCGCCGGCCAGCGCCCAGTGGGTGACATCGGCTGCCAGCGCTCGTTGGGCTGGTCGGCGGCGAAGCGCACGAAGGAGCTGCGCGGACGCTTGTGCGGCTCGGGGGTGACGAAGCCGCGCCGGGAGAGCACCCGCCAGATCGTGGACACCGCCGGCGCGCTGCCGTATCGCCGCTCGAGGTGGACCGCGATCGTGACCGCACCGGCGTCCTCGGCCAGGTTCTTGCGCAGCTCGACGATGGCGTTCTCGATCTCCACCGAGCGGGTCGGACAGGTCCGCGGCCGGCGCAGGAGGACGCGCTCGGTGGTGAGCGCCCGGGAGTAGCGAGTGAAACAGCCGGGTCGCCAGGTAGGCACCGCTCGGCCACCTCGTCGGTGCGTTCTCGAGGTTGGGGTGCCCCGCCACCGCAGGCGCCAACGGCGGGGGCTGGGCACGACGCTTGCCAACCCAGCCCTACAACAATATTGTTGGCAAGTGCTCCCGACTCTTGGCGCCGACGGCAACCTCCCGCCCGGCGAGCACGGTGCCGATTGGGCCGACATCGAGCACGCGTTCACCAGCACGCCGTGGCGCCGGTACCTCCTCGACGGGTTGAGGCGCGCCTGCGCTGCGCTGGCTGCCGCCGGATGCACTCGCCTCTGGCTTGACGGGTCATTCGTCACCGACAAGGAGCTGCCGGCTGACTTCGACGGCTGCTGGGACCCGGCGGGGGTCGACCCGGCCCTGTTAGATCCCGTGCTGCTCGACTTCACCGCCAGGCGCGCCGCACAGAAGGCGAAGTACGGCGGCGAGCTGTTCCCCTCGACCGCCCCGGCCGGCCGCCACGGGCGCACCTTTGTCCAGTTCTTCCAGGTGGACAAGCACACCGGCTACGCGAAAGGCATCGTCGTCCTCGACCCCAGGAGCGCGCCGTGATCAGGACGGACCGGCAGCTAACAAAGTCCCGTGAGCAACTCGAAATGCTGCAGGCCGCGCTCGATCGGCCGGCCGCCCACGACCTCGACGTCCACCCCGTCCTCGCAGAAGCAAGCCGACGAGCGCTTAGCGCGCAAGCCAACGACTTGCTGGAGGAGATCGAAGAGTACGAGGCCCTGCGCGGGGGACGTGCCGAGCCGCCCGACCTGAGCCACGTCGGCCAGTTGCACCGAACTCTGGTGCGCGCCAGGATCGCCGCTGGCCTGTCCCAGACAGAGCTCGCGAAACGCCTCAACATCGATCCGCAGCAGGTTCAGCGGTACGAGGCCAACGACTACGCCGGGGCGAGCCTCGCGCGACTGCAGGATATCGCCGCCGCACTCGGAGCCGTCGGCCCCGACAGGGGTCCTGGAGCAATCGACGACGAGCCGTCGCTGCGCAAGCGGCTCGGTGCGCTCGGCCTGCCCGCCGCCGCCGCCCGGCGGCTTGTCCCGCACGACCCGCGACCACAGGCGTTCAGTCGCACCGCTGCCCTGACAGCCGCTGCGCTTGGCGTGGAGGTCGAAGAGCTTCTTGCGGCCCAGCAACCGGTCCTGGCAGCCGCCCGGCCTGGCTTCAAGATTCCCGCGAACGCGGCGGTGCCGGGCGTTGCGGCGTACGCGACGTACGCGCGCGTCCTGGCCGGGCTCGTTGCCGCGGGATCGCGGCCGGGGAATGCGGCGCTACCCGCAACGCCCGACGCGGTTCACGACGCGCTCGCCGGGCCTGGCGGCGTCCCGTTCCGGCGGCTGCTCGACTATGCCTGGGAGCACGGTATCGCCGTCCTGCCGCTCAAGGATCCCGGCGCGTTCCACGCCGCGTTCTGGGATGTCGACGGGCAGGCGGTCGTCGTCCTGAAACAAGGTGCACGCAGCGCGGACCGCTGGGCTTTCGACCTCGCTCATGAGATGTCACACGCGGCGGACCACCTCACCGACCGGCGGCGCTTGCCGGAGGGGATCGTTGATGACGAGACGGTGGCGGGCTGGGCCGACGATCCCGAGGAGCAGCGCGCGAACCGGTTCGCCGGCCGCGTTCTTCTGGGGCGACGCGCCGACGAGCTCGCCTCCACGGCGGCGTCGCTGGCCGGCCGGCGTGCCGACCGGCTCAAGGCCGCCGTGGCCGACGTCGCGGCGCGCAACGGGGTCTCACCGGGCGCGCTCGCGAACCACGTCGCGTTCCGCCTCGTCCAGGAAGGCGTCGACTGGTGGGGCGCCGCGACAAACTTGCAGAGCCGCGACGAAGACCCGTGGCAAGTCGCTCGCGACGAGCTGCTGGCCAGGTTGGACTTCGCCAGGCTTGACGAGCAGTCGCGCACGCTGCTCGTGCAGGCGCTAGCAGAGTAGGAGACGCAGCAATGATGCAGCCTCAGGCCGACGACTGGGACGACGCCGGCCCAGCGGAGCCGCTTGGCGTCAAGTGCACCGACAGCGATTGCGGGAACGACCTGCACTGCTTCAAGCGGACGCGGGCAATGGCCCGGGAGAACGCGCCGCGCGGCGAGTGCCGGGCCTGCCGGCAGCACCTGGTCGAGCTCGACAGGACCCGCCAACGCAGGCCCGGCGACAGGGACTACCTGCTGCAAAGCCTGCACAAGGAGCTCATCAGACACCACTTCTGGCACCTGCCTCTAGACCAGAAAGCGTTCGACAAGGCGGTGCGCAACGGACGGCGAGGCCTGCACGAAGCGGCACAAAAGCGGCTGCGCACTTCCGTCGGTAAGGCAGAGCCGTTCCGAGATGGCACACAGACGCCGATGCACGGGGACGCCGTCTACTACGCGCAGCACGCAACAGCGTCGTGCTGCCGCACCTGTATCGAGTACTGGCACGGGATCCCGAAGGGCTATGAGCTCACCGACGAAGAGCTCGACTACCTCCACGGGCTCGTCGTCGGTTACCTCGACACGCGGCTGCCTGACCTGCAGGACGAGCCAACGAAGCCCTCCCGGCGGTCGCGTTGATCGGCACCGAGCAGTTCAGTCGGGAGATGCGAGAGCGGTCCGTCGACACGGCCGGCCGCCGCCTGCTCGTCGCGCGCCTTGCTGGCAGCGACCAGGAGCCCGATCTCAGCGAGCCGGTTAACTGCGGCGGCCTAGGCAGGGTCCGCCACTTCGGTCGACCGACGACCCCGCCCTGGCCGAGGAACGACCTGCCAGCGGGGCCCGCACGGTCGCGCCTACCGTCGCTGCCGGCTGCCGGCGAGCTTCGGTCGCAGGTGTTCCAGAACAGCGCGTGCAATTGGCGGTGCTGGTACTGCTACGTGCCCTTCGCGCTGCTCGGCGCCCACGAGGCCGCCGGGGAGTGGCGCACCGCCGAGGAGCTCGTCGACGCCTGGCGTGCCGAGCTCGTTCCCGCGCCTGTGCTCGACCTGTCTGGTGGGCAGCCCGATCTGGTCCCGGAATGGGTCCCGTGGACGATGCGCGCCCTTATCGACCGAGGCCTGGACCGGCAGACCTACCTCTGGTCGGACGACAACCTGAGCACCGACTACTTCTGGAAGCATCTGAGCGACGACGACCTGGCGCTTGTGGGCTCCTACCGCAACTACGGGCGCGCCGTCTGCTTCAAGGGCATCGACGAGGTTTCGTTCGAGCTGAATACCGCTGCGCCGCCCGCAGGCTACGTGGCGCAGTTTGATTACGCCCGCCGGCTCCTCGACACGGGCATGGACGTGTACTGCTACGTCACCCTCACCACAGATGCCGAGCCGCGGGACGTGCCCGCGCTCGTGGCCACGTTCGTCGACCGGCTTCAGGAGGTGCACGAGAACCTGCCGTTGCGGACCGTCCCGCTGCAGGTCGCCGTCTATGGCCCGGTTCAGCCGCGTATCCAGCAGCGCCACTCGAGGTCGCTGGCGCGACAAGAATTCGCCGTGCAGGCGTGGAACGATGAGATCGCGGAGCGGTTCCGCGCCTCGGACCGCGCGGTACCCATCGCCGACGTGCCCTTGGCCGCGCGGTGACGGTTGCCGCCTGGGCGCTTGGTGCCGACTCCTACGAGCTCCGCCTCCGCGCACACGTCGCCCAGTCCCTCGCCGCTCTGCCAGGCGGAGCACAGTACGCCGAGCTCCTCCTGTCCGAACTGTTTGCAACGCTGCCGGGCTACTGGCCAGCGGACGTGCTCGCCGCACTCGACGAAGTCGCTCGCGTCCCCGGGCCGACCGCGGCCCCGGCCCGCGGCATCGCGGACGCGCTCCGGCGAGGACCGGCGGCCGACCCGGATCTCGGCGACCCGATGCGCCTGCTGCTCCCGGTGCCGCACCCGCTGGACGCTGACTGGCGGTTCGCCCCGGCCGCCAGGGAACGACTGCTCGAGCAAGCGTCGGCGTCCGCGCCCGGCGCGTGTGTGCTGCTCGGCACGCCAACGCTGTTCCCGCACAGCTGCGCCCAACCGGACCGTCGCGCGATCGTCTTGGTCGACCGGAGCCCGGCAACCGTCGACGCGGCTAGAGCGCTGGTTCACGGCCATGACCTGCTGCGGGTGGTACGGACCGACCTCGTCAAGGACGGCGCGGGCGTGGAGGCGGGCGAGGCCGGCGTTGTCGTTGCGGACCCGCCCTGGTACCGACCCGAGCAGCAGGCGTTTCTGCGCGCCGCGGCGCGCGCGCTGCACCCGGACGGGACGCTACTTATGGCAGCGTCGCCCGCCGGGAGCCGCCCTACGGCACCGCAGGACCGGGAGCTCCTGCTGGCGGACGCCGAAGCGAACGGGCTCCGCCTGCTTGACGCGGAGCCGGGGGCGCTGCACTACACCAGCTCGCCGTTTGAGCGGGCGGCGCTCACGGCGGCGGGCGCCCCCGGAACGCCCACGGACTGGCGCCGCGCCGACCTGCTTGTGTTTGCGCGAGACCGCTCCATGGCCCGTCCCGCTCGCGTCCGGGCGTCGGCACACAAGGCGTGGCCGGAAGTCGCCTTCGGCAGGGTGCGGGTGCGCACACGGCCAGCGTCAGGCGCCATCGATGCGCCTCGGGTCCGCCCGGCAGTGCCCGGCGCGGTGAGTGCATCCGTCAGCCGAAGGAGTCGGGACCGCGTGGTCGCCAACTTGTGGACAACAGGCAACGGCGCGTGGACCGCTGACGGTCCGCCTGAGGTGGTGCTCGACGCCGTGCGTACCAGCAACCGGCGGCTGCCCGGCGTGGGCGATCTTCGGGATGCCCTCGACGCCGAGCAGTGCGCGCTGCAGGCTTGGGGGTGGGCGTGACTGTCGTGGCGCTGTCCGCGGAGCGCGGTGCGGGCAAGTCGACGGTTGCCGCGGCGCTTGCGGCGGGCGGGGCGCGCCACGCGAGCGTGAGCCGCTGGCTCGTCGCCCGCCTAAGCAACGCGGGGGAGGAGGCTACCGCCGACAGCTTGCGGCGGGCGGGCGCTGAGGCGGCGCTTGACCCAGATGGGCTCGTCCGCGGAGTGCTCGATGCCGCTGGATGGAGACCTGGGCAGCCGGCGGTGTTCGACGCGATCCGGCACGCCAGGGTGCTCGCCGCGCTGAGAGCGGCCGTCGCGCCACAGCGCGTGCTGCACGTCGCGCTGACCCTCGGCGCCGACGAGCGCAACCGCCGGCTGGCCGAGCGCGGCGACTCCGACGCCGTCGCGGCCGGGAGTCGGCACAGCACTGAGGTGGACGTGCCCTGGCTCATCGCGGTCGCGGATATCCGGCTCGACGCCGCACTGCCGGTAGAGGAGCTCTTCGCTCGGATCGCTGAGGCCGCTCAGGCCCTGCGGTGACCATGCACTGCGACCGTCGGCAGTGGGCACAAATACACGTGCAGGCCGTCGGGCTTGCGATCCCAGAACACGCCGATCCACAAGTCGCGGCGCTCGAACAGCAGACGCCACCGCCACCCGCGCACGGGCGTCACTCCCCTGGGACGGGGCTCGAGAACTTCTTGGCAGACGCGAGCCAGCGCCAGCCGCCCGTCAGCTTGCACGGGCGGAGTGTGGCACAGGGCTCCATTGGTGGTCCGGAGGAGCGTCACCGCCGCGCCGCCCGTCAGGACGACCCGCTCGGTGCCCGCTAGGACGGCGGGGGTGGACTGCTGGAGGACGTGGCGTGCTTCGCACGATGCCCGAGACGGGCGAGCACGACGCCCCCTCCGGATGGACCTCCAGTGATGCCGCCCGGGCGGCGTTGCCGGATAGGTTCGGGTTCGTGGACGAGGCGCGACTTGCGGCCGAGAAACGCGCTCGCGTGCTCATCGACCGCCAGCTCGCTGACGCCGGCTGGAGCGTTCAGGATCGCAAGAATCTGAACCTCTTCGCCGGCCAAGGCATCGCCGTACGCGAAACAATCATGAAGCCGGGCCACGGGCGGGCGGACTACCTGCTCTATGTCGACCAGCGCGCTGTAGGCGTGATCGAGGCCAAGCCCGAGGGCACGCCACTCTCCGGCGTGGAGTGGCAGTCGGCGATGTACGCCGAGGGCCTGCCGCCCGAGGTGCGGCTCAAGTCCTTGACGGTAGACGGCCGGCTGCCCTTCGTGTTCGAGGCGTCAGGTTCGGAGACCCACCTGACCAACGGCTTCGACCCCGAGGCGCGGGCCCGGCGGGTGTTCGCGCTTCCCCGTCCGGAGACCCTCGCGAGGATTCTGCGCGACGCCGAGGCGGACCCGGCGGTACCGACGTGGCGGGCGAAGGTCAGCCGGATGCCGGCCTTGTTCACGACCGGCCTTCGCCCAGCGCAGATCGAGGCCGTCATCGGGATCGAACGCAGCCTGGCCGAGCAGCGCTTCGACCGGTCCCTCGTGCAGATGGCAACCGGGGCTGGCAAGACGTTTACCGCCGTGACGTCGTCGTACCGGCTGCTCAAGCACGGTGGGTTCCGGCGCGTGCTCTTCCTGGTCGACCGCAACAACCTCGGTGACCAGACACTGCGGGAGTTCCAGAACTACGCCACCCCCGACGACGGTCGCAGGTTCACCGAGCTCTACAACGTCGACAAGCTCACCGGCGCCGGGATGGTCGGCTCCTCCCACGTGGTGATCTCGACGATCCAGCGGGTGTACGCCGCACTGCGCGGTCAGCAGGTCGCCGATGTGGACGACCCGGGCATCGACGACTACACCCCGGACACCCCGGTCGAGGTGATCTACAACGCGCAGATGCCGCCGGAGGCCTTCGACCTGGTCATCGTCGATGAGGCCCACCGCTCGATCTACGGCGTCTGGCGCGGGGTGCTGGAGTACTTCGACGCGCACATCGTCGGGCTCACCGCGACCCCGGTGAAGCAGACCTTCGGCTTCTTCCAGCAGAACCTCGTCTCCGAGTACACCTACGCTCAGTCGGTTGCCGACAACGTCAACGTCGACTTCGACGTCTACCGCATCCAGACCCAGATCACCGACCAGGGATCCACCGTCGACGCCGGCACGATCGTTCCGGTGCGCGACCGCCGCACCCGCCGGGAGCGCTACGAGGCCCTCGACGACGACCTGTCCTACACCGCGATCCAACTGGACCGGGCGGTCACGTCGCGCGCGCAGATCCGGCTCGTGCTGGAGACGTTCCGCGACAAGCTGTTCACGGAGATCTTCCCGGGTCGCTCGACCGTGCCGAAGACGCTGATCTTCGCCAAGGACGACAACCATGCGGAGGAGGTGCTCACCCTCGCGCGTGAGGTGTTCGGCAAGGGCAACGACTTCGCCGCCAAGATCACCTACTCGGCTCGCGACCCCAAGGGCTTGCTGCAGCAGTTCCGGACTTCCCCCAGCCTGCGTATCGCGGTCACCGTCGACATGATCGCGACGGGTACGGACGTCAAGCCCCTGGAGTGCGTGTTCTTCCTGCGTGACGTGCGCTCCGCGTCGTACTTCGAGCAGATGAAGGGCCGAGGCGCCCGGACCATCAGCAACGCCGACTTCCAGTCCGTCACCCCCGATGCGGCGACCAAGACCAGGTTCGTGCTCGTCGATGCGATCGGCGTGACCGAGCACGACTACGTCGACGCGAGCCCGCTGGAGCGGGCGAGGGGCGTCTCGCTCAAGAAGCTGCTCGACAAGGCCGCGAGCCTCACTCTCACCGAGGACGAGACCGCGACGCTGGCCTCCCGGCTGGCCAAGCTCGAGCTGCAGCTCACGCCTGCCGAACGGGAGGAGCTGGACACGGTCGCCGGCAGCCCGCTGAAGGACGTCGTACGCGAGCTCGTCGCAGCCGTCGACTCCGACGTCCAGTCGCAAGCCATCGCCGAGGCGCCTCTCGTCGATGGCATCGTCGATGCTTCGGCTGCCGTGCAGCGGCTGCTCGAGGACGCAGTCCGCCCGCTGGCGGTGAACCCTTCCCTTCGACAGCGGATCCTGGAGCTGCGGGCCAGCCACGACCAGGTCATCGACGAGGTCAATGTGGACGTGCTGCTCGACGCCCGCGGTGTCGTCGACGTCGAGCGGGCGAAGTCGGTCGTCACGTCGTGGCGCGCGTACCTCGAGGAACACCGCGACGAGATCGCGGCCCTGCACGTGCTCTACTCGCAGCCCCGAGCGACTCGGGTGTCCTTCGCTGAGCTGCGGGAGCTGGCCGAACGCATCCACCGCCCGCCCTACAACTGGACACCGGATTTGATCTGGAGCGCCTACGCGGCGATCGAGGCCTACAGGGTCCGTCATGCCGACCGGCACACCGTCACCGACCTCGTCTCGCTCGTGCGCTTCGCGCTCGGGACCGACGACGAGCTCGTCCCCTACGCCAGCAAGGTTGAGGAGCGATACGCCGGCTGGCTCGCGCAGCAGGCGCAGGCCGGCGCCTCGTTCACCGAGCGGCAGCGGTGGTGGCTCGACCGCATCGCCGACGTCATCGCCACCTCCGCCGGGGTGACCGCCGACGACCTCGACAACGCACCGTTCACCGAACGTGGCGGCGTTGATGGAGCCGTGCGCGACCTAGGAAGCGAAGCGGCAAACTACCTGGAGCAGCTCAACGCAGAGCTGACGGCCTGACGCTCAGCGGTGGCGTTCCCGCGGCTTGGGTCGCTGGTCGCGCTCGATGTAGGTGATGAGCTTGGGATCGACCTGGAGCGGCGGCGGGGGCGGGGGCATCTGCGCAGGCTGGTCGACCTTGGGAGGTGGGGCTGGCTTATCAGCCATGATGTCCTCCCACGACGATGCCTACGGCAAGAATAGCGGCCCCGATGCCGAGCAGGGCAACCGAGGCCTTCAACAGGCGTGCCTTGATCCGGATCTCCGCAGACCCAGACTGGACCATGGTCAGTTGCGCGTCGTGTAGCCGCAGCTTCGTGAACTCTGGCTCTGCGCGCAGGTACGAACGAAGGTGCCCGACGTCCAACGTGGGGAGTTTCCGGGGGAAGAAGGTTGCCGCCGCCAGGATCGCCGCCAGTCCGAGGCTCGCCACGGCCGCATCGCGGAACCAAGGGCTGACGTTTGGCGACAAGGCGACGAGCCCGCCGGCGAAGCCGACCGTGATGCCAGCCTTGGAGTCCAGCGCATCGAAGTGGCTGAGCTGCGCTGTGCGCTCCTGCCGAACAGTGTCCAAGAGCAGGTCGAGGGAGTCCATCATCGAAGCGTGCCTGTTGGGTCCGACACGAAGGCGGGGCGCCCGACTTATGCACACGTCGCGGACCAGTAGGCGAGGCTGAGCTTATGATCCGTGGCGCCTACGTCCAGGTGGCCGCCCTGGGCGGGGGCAGCTTGCCGGCGTCGACTCGGTGAGCGAGGTCGAGGCGCGGTACGCCCGCTGGCTCGCGCAACAAGCCCAGGCCGGCGCATCGTTCACCGAGCAGCAGCGCTGGTGGCTCGACCGCATCGCCGACGTCATCGCTACCTCCGCCGGCGTCACCGTTGAGGACCTCGACAATGCGCCGTTCAGTGAGCGCGGAGGTCTTGACGGCGCCCTCCGAGACTTCGGCACCGAAGCAGCCACCTACCTTAGTCGGCTGAACGCGAAGATGACAGCGTGAATCAGCTTCCAGGCGGCTGGTCGCCAACCACGCTTGGAGCACTCGGCCGGTACCTCAACGGAAGAGCCTTCAAGAAATCGGAATGGCGCGAGCATGGCCGACCGATCATACGAATCCAGAACCTGACAGGGTCCGGAGAGTCCTTCAACTACTTTCAAGGCGACGTCGAGGACCGCTATGTCGCGCGGCCCGGTGATCTGTTGGTCTCCTGGGCGGCCACACTGGGAGCCTTCATCTGGAACGGCCCAGAAGCCGTCGTGAACCAGCACATTTTTAAGGTTGAGTCCAACATTGACGTGCGCTTCCACAAGTACCTGCTCGACCACAAGCTCAAAGAGCTCATGCGCCACACGCATGGCTCCGGCATGGTCCACATCACCCGCAGCAAGTTCGATTCGGTCCCCGTTGCCATCCCGCGGTTGGAGGAGCAGCGGCGGATCGTCGAGATGCTCGAAGACCGCCTCTCCCGCCTTGACGCGGCGGACCAGGCAGTGCGGGAGGGACGAGACGCAATATCCCTGGTTCGCCTTTCGGCGCTTGTGCGCGCACGCCGTGCCATGGTCGAACGAGGCGTTCACATCCGTCCGGTCGGCGACATCTGCGACACGACCCTGGGCAAAATGCTGGACGCAAAAAAGTCGTCCGGGGCGCCGACCCCGTACCTCCGGAACATCAATGTGCGTTGGCGCCACGTGGACGAGAGCGACGTGTGGACGGTGCCGCTCACTGACTCCGAACGCGAACGCTTTGCACTGAGGCCCGGCGATGTCCTCGTGTGTGAGGGCGGCGAGCCCGGCCGGTGCGCGGTATGGGGTGGCAGTTCGGTGCGCATGACGTTCCAGAAGGCGCTTCACCGGCTTCGCGTCAGAGATGGCGCTGTCGAACCGCAGTTCGTTGCCGCGATGATCGAGGAGGCTATTCGTTCCGGCTGCGCAGCTGGACTGTTCACTGGGACGACGATCAAGCATCTTCCGCAAGAAAGGCTTCGGGCGCTCAAAATCCCGGTGCCGGACCTCTCGTTGCAGCATCTGCTTCTCGCGGAATTGCAGGAGCTCGACTCCAGCATTCAGCGGATCGAGACGGCAGTGAGCGTCGTTGAAGCGAGGTCGGGTGCGTTGCGTCGAGCCCTGCTCGCGGCTGCTTTCTCAGGGGAAGTGAGCCGGCGCTCGGGCGTTGGGGTGGTCGAGGAGCTGGCCAATGCCTGATGCCCTGCTCGGTCGAGCGTTCCGCAGCGCGTTCGCCCGCCGAGCGGTTGAGGCGATGGCGGATCGGCGATCGTTCGAGCGCGGGCTGCTCTACGCCGCCAACGGCCGGGTCGGCAAGCCCGCGGCGACCGAGTCGAGCGTGAAGGCGCAGGTCCGCGGTTCGTCGTCGTACCAGGTGAAGCTCTGGCTCGACGATGGGCAAGCGGCGTTCGAATGCTCGTGCCCGGTGGGGGTGGAGGGCAGGTTCTGCAAGCACGCGGTCGCGGTGGCGCTCGTCGTGACCGATGCCGTGGCTGATCCGGACCAGCGGGCCGAGGCCGCGATCGACACCCGCACGTACCTGGCCGGTCTGGACCACGACGCGCTGGTGGACCTACTCGTCGAGCGCGCGACCGAGGACGACGTGTTCGACGCGAGGCTCCGGATGTCCGCCGCTCGAGCGACGGCCGGACCTCCGCCGATCGCGGTCTTCCGACACGCCATCGATGAGGCTTTCGTTGTCCGTGACTACGTCGACTACCGCCACATGTACGACTACGCCAGCAACATCGACTCCGCCCTGGACACGCTGCGGGAGCTGCTCGACGAGGGTCACGCGGCGGCCGTGATCACACTTGCTGAGCACGCCGTCGACCGGGCAGAGGACGCGATCGGATACGTCGACGGCTCCGACGGCTACATGCCCGTTATCGCCGACCGGTTGCAAGAGCTGCACCGCGACGCCTGTGCAACGGCCAAACCGGAGCCCGTCGCGCTGGCTCGCAACCTGTTCGAGCGGGAGCGGCACTCCGGTGATCTCGACGTCTTCCACGACGCCGCCGCGACGTACGCGGAGGTTCTCGGCGCAGAGGGCATTGCCGAGTACCGCCGGCTGGCGAAGGCCGAGTGGGATGCCCTGCCGCCGCTGGGGCCCGGGCAGGAGGAGCGCAGCTACTCGCCGCGCCGATTCCGGATCACACAGATCATGGAGACCCTGGCCGAGCTGACCGGCGATGTCGATGCCGTGGCAGAGGTGCTCGCCCGCGATCAGTCGTCGGCCTACCAGTTCGTTCGCCTCGCCGAGGTCTACCGCAACGCGGGACGGTACGACGATGCGCTCGCGTGGGCGGAGAAGGGGTTGGCGCTGCACGGTGGGTCGGACCCGCGACTGCTCAACGCTGCCGCCGAGGAGTACCACCGGGTCGGTCGGGCCGCGGACGCCGTACGGATCGCGTGGGATGCCTATGACGCCTCGCCGGACTTGCGCACCTACCGCCAGCTCTCGGAGCAGGCGACGCGAGCCGGCCTCTGGCCGGACTGGCACGACAAGGCGATCACGTTGTTGCGGGACCGCATCGCGCATGGCCCAGCCAAGCCCGATCGAGGCCGCGCGAGTCAGTGGGCGGAGCGGGGACCCGACAATTCCACGCTGGTCGAGGTGCTCCTCCATGACGGGGAACTCGAGCGGGCCTGGGCCGAGGCAAGCGCGGCCGGGTGCCGGCGAGACCTCTGGCTCGAACTCGCTCGCCGGCGTGAGCGCGAGCACCCGCTGGAGGCGATTCCCATCTGGCAGGGCGAGATCGAACGCGTCATCGATGCCAAGAACAACCAGGCGTACGCCGAGGCGGTCGATCTCATCGCCCAGGTGCGACGGTTGCTGATCTCCGCGGAGCGCGACGCGGACTTCGCGCCGTACGTCGAGAAGCTCCGCAAGATTCACAAGCCCAAGCGGAACCTCATGAAGCTGTTCGACGAGCGGAGCTGGTAGGTGTCTGACGCGAGACGACTGGTCGACAAGCTGTGGTCGTACTGCAACGTGCTGCGCGACGACGGTGTCTCGACGATCGAGTACACCGAGCAGCTGACGTACCTGCTGTTTCTGAAGATGGCGGGCGAGCGGGAGACCCGACCGCTGAAGCCGGAGCAGATCGTGCCGCCGGAGTGCTCGTGGCAGCGGCTGCTGGACAACGACGGCGACGAGCTGGAGGTGACCTACCGGCACATCCTCGAGCGGCTCGCCCGTCAGCCCGGGACGCTCGGGGTGGTGTTCCGCAAGGCGCAGAATCGCATCCAGGACCCGGCGAAGCTCAAGCGACTGATCGTGGACTTGATCGACAAGGAGAACTGGTCGGCGGCCGGCGTGGACATCAAGGGCGATGCCTACGAGGAGCTGTTGAGCAAGGGCGCCGAGGACATCAAGTCCGGCGCCGGGCAGTACTTCACTCCTCGGGCGCTGATCAGGGCGATCGTCGACTGCATCGACCCTTCTGTCGCGGACACGGTCGTCGACCCGGCCGCCGGGACGGGCGGCTTCTTGCTCGTCGCCCATGAACACGCCTCACGCGACGCCGAGAACCTCAACCCGGATCAGCGGGCACACCTGCGTGACGGGTTCGTGCGGGGGACGGAGCTGGTCGACGGCACGGCAAGGCTGGCGGCGATGAACCTGCTGCTGCACGGCATAGGTACGCCGAACGGACCGAGCCTCATCGACGTCAAGGACTCGTTGATCGCCGACCCGGGTGAGCGCTGGTCCGTGGTGCTGTCCAACCCTCCGTTCGGCCGGAAGTCCTCGATCACCATGGTCGGTGCGGACGGCCGGGAGGCTCGCGAGGATCGGGAGATCGAGCGACCGGACTTCGTGGTCACGACGGCGAACAAGCAGCTGAACTTCGTGCAGCACATCGCGACGATCCTCGACATCAACGGCCGGGCGGCGGTCGTCGTACCGGACAACGTGCTCTTCGAGGGCGGTGTGGGGGAGACACTGCGGCGGCGCCTGCTCGCCGACTTCGACGTCCACACGCTGCTGCGCTTGCCGACGGGGATCTTCTACGCCCAGGGCGTGAAGGCCAACGTGCTGTTCTTCGACAAGAAGCCCGCGCGCGAGGCAGCCTGGACCGAGCGGCTGTGGGTCTACGACCTGCGGACCAACCAGCACTTCACGCTGAAGCAGAACCCGCTACGCCGCGAGCACCTGCAGGAGTTCGTCGAGTGCTACCGCGGTGACCGGGTCGAGAGCGAGCGATTCACCTCGTTCTCGCACGACGAGCTGATCGCCCGGGACAAGGTCAACCTCGACATCAGCTGGCTACGCGACGGGTCGCTCGAAGACCTTGACAACCTGCCCGCACCGGAGATCATCGCGCGCGAGATCGTTGAAGACCTCACGGCCGCATTGGTCGAGTTCGAGGCTGTCGCCGCGGCGCTCGAGGCACGCTCAGCTGACGCGTCCGGTGGACGGAGATCTTGAGAGCCAACGGTTCGGGAAGGAAGGGATGGAGGTCTCGTCCTAAGGATGCTGAGCAACACCGGAGGCATGGGGTGGCCGCGAACCGAAATCCAACAGAGTTTCTGGGTTCCGCGCCAATCAATGAGGCCGATGGCCGGCGTTTCCTTGTCGCCCTTCGCCGCAGGTGGCCATACCGGCTCAGTGCAGCCAGCGTTCTAGGCCCGACATGCGACGACCGACGACCTCATGGGTTACGCGGGAGACGTAGACTGAAGGGAAAGGCAGCAAATGAGCCGACGTGAGTGTGACGGACTTGTGATCGGACTGCGCGGTCAGACAGTCCAGTTCACGGGCAGGGCGGTTCTGGGCGGCGAGCATTGGACACGCGAGCGCTTGAAGACCGAGGCCAGGCGGCTGGGGGCGAACCTAGTTCCCGACGGTAGCCGCAACCGCGGAATGACCCTGCTTGTTCTAGGAGAGCTCACGGGAAACGTGGTCGACCCGGCGAACAACATGAGCCAGCAGGTTCGCTACGTCGCCCAGGAACGCATTGAGGGCAACCACATCTGCGTCATCGACGGTGTGGGGATCGGCGACCTGCTCTCAGGTCGTCCTGCTCTGTGCATGGAGTTGCGCGAAGGCCCGGGGAACAGAATTCAGCTATCGAAACCTGACCGGGGGGGCGTGTTCGGGGGTGCCGTCGCACCGCGATCCGTGCCGACGCACGACGCGGTCGAACTGGTGCTGGACCTGTCGAAGCTTGACCGTGGTACGGCTGCGCACGAACGCATCGTCGATGCGTTGCGCCGCCACCTCGCGCCAGTGGAAGCTAAGGCCCCGGGTGCGAGGGCGCCCCTCTTTGACCTTGGGTGGGAGTCACCCAAGAGCACGCTCCATGTCGCCGAGGTGAAAAGCCTGCCTGGGACAAGCCAGGATCAACAGATCCGCCTCGGGATGGGGCAGGTGCTCGACTACGCACACTCTGTTCGACAAATGCGCGAAATCGTGGCGTGCGAAGTAGTCCCGGTCCTCGTGCTCGAACGGGAGCCCACTGGCTCACGCTGGCTCGGCCTCGCAGGAGAGGTGGGCATTCTCCTCACCTGGGCGCCCGCATTCCCTGGGATCAAGCCGTAGCGGACTGCCATTGGCGGCGGCCGCATTTTTCTGCGCGAAGCTAAGACTCCCGGGCGAGATGCCGCTAGCTCGCGCGCGGGAGGGACTCGGACTGGGTGGGCTTCTGGGAGCGCGGCGAGCAGCACTACTTCAGCGTGGTCCGGGCCGCCGACCAGCTTCGACCTCGCGTCCCGGGCTCGCCGGGATGAGCGTCAGCTCGGGTCGGGCCGCAGGACGGGCATCCGCAGGTGAGTCACCCGCGCGCTCGCGACGCACACCTCCGGGTCGCCCAGCGGGACGTCCTCGATCGGCAGGCCGGGGAAGAAGGGGCGACCGCCGCCCATGACGACCGGCACCAGGTCGATCGCCACGACGTCGAGCAGCCCGAGCTGCAGGCACTGGGCGGCGATCGTCCCGGCGGTGACTGCGACGGTCCTGGGGCCCGCGACCTCCTGGGCGCGGGCGAGGGCCGCCGCCACGCCGTCGGTCACGAACTCGAAGGGCGCGTCCGGGTGGTTCCGCACCCACTCCGTCGGCACGCGGTGGGTGACCACGACGACCGGCGCGTCCATCGTGTGGCGCCCGCCCCAGCCGTCGACGAAGTCGAAGTCGGTCCGGCCACAGACGATCGCGCCGAGACCCGCGGTCCACTCCCGCCAGTAGGCGGCGCTAGCCGGCGTGAGGTGGAAGGTCAGGCCGGACGTGGCGGTCGTGAGCTCCACGTCACCGGCCTCGTACCAGTCGAACAGCTGTCCGATGCTGTTATCCGCCTTGGCGACGTAGCCGTCCAGCGACATCGACGCCTGCGCGACCACTGTTCCCATGATGTTTCCCTCCTCGGCCCGAGCCGGTCGGCTCACGAGGGGTCAGACCGCCGTCGGGCACAGTACTCATCGGCTCAGGAGAAGGGCGGTCAGCTTTCGGCGGCGACGCTGAGCCGACCGGCGTCCGCCAGGCACGGGCGACGACTCCTCTTTCTCTCGAGCGGTCAGCGGGACGACGACGCGCGTCGACGCGGTGTGCCGCGACGGGATCGTGGGGTACATGGTGATCGACCCTGGACTGACTTCGCGGGCCGGCGCGAGGATGAACTGTCTGGTCTAGCCAAGGAGCGACTCGATGCACGCGACTGGCGTCACAACAAATCTCTCGGTCGGTGATCTAGACGAAGCTCGCGACTTCTACGTGGGCTTTCTCGGTCTCAGCGTCGAAGGATTCAACCTAGGTTGGGTCGTCAACCTCCAGTCTCCTGACGGCCGCGCGGTCGTGCAGCTAGTGACTCGGGACGCAACTTCACCGGTCGACTCAGTGATCTCTGTTCATGTCGGCGATGAGGTGGAGGCCGCGTATGAGGAGGCGCAGCGACGCGGCTTTGAGATTGTTCATCCGCTGACTGCGGAAACGTGGGGGGTGCGCAGGTTCTTTGTCCGTGCGCCAGACGGCAACGTCGTGAACATTGTCAGCCACAAAGACGAAGACGGCTAACAACCGCTGGCCGCGCCGCGCGGGTCACGCAGAGGTCCATGGAACGTCACCTTGCCGAACAGCCCCGCCGAGGTCACCGCCGGCAGGGGAGTGCCGACGCGGTCGGGCGCCTCGGCGACAGGGTGGGCGACGATCCCACTGCGGCACCTCGTCTGGGGAGACAGCAGTCGTCTCGATCTTCTTACCCTGGGTCGCTACTAGACGCCCTCAGCCGCAGCCAACCCAGCCGCTCGTCCAGTTCACCCCGGCGTGGCCGCCCGCGTACGCAACGCAGGTGTGCCTAGCCGGGCGGCGCACGGGGCCGGCGTAGTACTTGTACTGGCCCTTGTCGTACATCCAGTTGCGGCGGCCGTCAACGAAGAGCCAGGCCTCCGTGCTGGTCGGAGTGCCGACCTTCGTGGTCTTGATTGTGACGACGCAGTTGTACCCGCTGCTTGGCGCGTACAGGAGGTGGATGCGGGCCTTCCCACCGAGGTCGTGGGTTGCGACGCTGACGGTGTAGCTGGAGCCGCACACCTCGCGGGCGGTGTAGGGGTTGGCGCCGGCTTGGGCAGGCGCGGCGCCGATCAGGGACGCCGTCACGGCACTTGCGGCAACCGCGGCCACCGTCGCCGTACGCCTTGACACGAGCAGCAGCTTGCCGGTCGTCGTGGGTCCGTGAACGGGCATCCGTCCTCCTAGCTGAGCGCCGATCCTCCCGGCGTGCGATCTATCCCCTTGTCGCGAGCGGACGCTACACTCACTAGCACGACCGCGGAGGAACATCCGCCAGAACCCTGTTTGCCAGCCTGGCGTGACTGACCTGGGTTGCAGTGCCTCGCTAAGAACAGAGGTAGCAGTTTCTTCACAGCCTCTACGCGATGATGTGACCGCCGATGATGAGCTGGGACACCAAGATGCCTCGAGGGGCAGCTCCGACACTTCCAACACCGTACGGCGACGTTCGTCTTGGGTGATCCTGGCAGCGATGATCGATTTGGCCAGTTCACCGGGCGGCGGAGAGTTCGGTCTTGGTGGGCAGCCGACCTTCGGTCCAGTCCTGGATGCCGTCGGCGTACTTGCGGACGTTGGTGTAGCCGAGCCGCTCGAGTATTACGGCGACCTGGCTGCTGTTCTGGCAGGCCGGGTTTGAGCAGTAGGTGCCGATCGCGGCATTCTTGTCGGGCAGCAGCCCGCCTCCGCACCGGTGCACACGCCTTTTGGCGCCAACACTGCCGCTACCTGCTCGGCGCAGCCGCAGCCCCGGAACGCGACCTGCGCGCCGACGTCCTCCTCGCCGGCCTGGCCGCCGACCAGGTCCACCACTGGCTGCACGCCGAGCACCGCGAGCTCGCCAACCTCGCCGACGGCCTGTCCGGAATCGCCCTAGCCCTCGCCCAGCCGGCTCCTCAGCCCGTCTGAACCCGTCCAGCCAGACGTTCGGCAGGCGGGACGGGAGTAGCCGCCGCCCGAAGGTGTTGAGAAACGCTGTCACACGCCGGTCGTCCCGTCCACGAGCTCCCGCAGCAGGTCGGCGTGCCCGTTGTGGCGGGCGTATTCAGCGATCATGTGAACGTAGACCAGCCGCAGCGAGTAAGCCTCGTTATCCAGCGTGAACGTGTCGTTGAACGCCATGCCCGCGACAGCGGCGTCGGCGCGCCTGCACTCCTCATCGAACCTGGCGAAGTCGCCCTCGGCATGCGCTGGGTCCAGATCGTCGAAGTCGGCATTCTTGCCCTTGGCTGGGTCGTACATCGGGGCCACGGGCTCACCGGCGGCTCGTTGCCGAAACCAGATGCGCTCCACCTTGGCCATGTGACGGACCAGCCCGAGCAGCGACAGGTTCGACGGTGGCACCGCCCGCTCGGCCAGCTGGTCCCCGGTCAGGCCGGCGCAGATGTTCAGCAGAGTGCTCCGCTGCCACCCAAGAAACCCCTCCAGGATGGGCCGGTCGTCCCCAACGAGTGGCCCATCCGCGGCTACCGGGGGCCTCGGTGCTGTCCACGTCATGGCACAAGAGTGCCCGGTCGTGTCGTCGTTGCCTCGCTGCCCGGTGTCGCCAAATCAGGTGCGGATCTGCGCGACTCCCGGTCAGCCGACTGGGACCGCTGACGCCGTAACCGGGGCAAGACGCTCCCACACGCGGTGCATGCCGACCGCCGCCACCAGCTGGTCCGCAAACGAGGCGTCGGCCTGCTTGCTGCGCAGCACCCCGGGCGCAGCGGTATCGATACCCGCTGCCTGCAGCACAGACTCTCCGTCCCCCCAGGCGCCGAGCGTCTTGCAGTGTCGAAAGGCCTCCTGCAGCAGCACGGTGAGCTTGACGTCCTGCAGGTCGGGAGCGCCGGCGGCGACGACGACGGCGTCGTACTCGATCGACCGAGTGGTCAGCAGTGTCCGCTCGACGATCACCTTGGTGGAGCCGGAGCCCAGCACCCCGCCGACGGGAGCGATGACCCGTAGGACGGCGCCCTGCGCCTCGATGGCCTTGCGCAGCGCCGCCACCCCGGCCAGGTCCGCCTTGGGTCCGGCGACGACCCCGATGACGCGGCCGGCGATCGGACCCGGCGAGGTGACCAGCTGGCTGAGAGCCGCGGACCGCGTCACGTCGGCGGTCGGCTGTCCCGCCGGAGCCGGGAGGCCGAGGCCCGCGGCCACCTGCGCGCACAGATCCGCGTCGATCTTCGCGAGGTTGACGAGCATCCGCTCTCGAATCGATTGCTCGTAGCACTTGCCGAGCTCGAACGTGTAGGCCTCGACGATGTGGGTCCTCTCGATCGGGCTCATGCTGGCCCAGAACATCGTCGCCTGGGAGAAGTGGTCGTCGAAGGAGACCGGCTTGCCGCGTACCTTCTCGCCGTTTACGGCGGTGGGGAGCGTCACGTAGCCGCCTTCGTCATCGCCGGCCGGGAGCGGACGACAGTCATCGAGCTTGTTCGGCAGGTACGGCGTCACGCCCTGGTGTACGGCCGTCTGGTGCATGCCGTCGCGCAGGTTGTCGTTCACCGGGGCGTGCGGCCGGTTGATCGGCAGCTGCGGGAAGTTGGGGCCGCCGAGGCGGCTCAGCTGGGTGTCGAGGTAGGAGAACATCCGGGCGGCCATCAGCGGGTCGTTGGTGACCTGGATGCCGGGCACGAGGTTCGCGGTGCAGAAGGCGACCTGCTCGGTCTCCGCGAAGTAGTTCGTGGGGTTGCGGTCCAGGGTGAGCTTGCCGACCAGCTGCACCGGGGCCAGCTCCTCCGGCACGAGCTTGGTCGGGTCAAGCAGGTCGATGCCCTGGAACGTTTCGTCCTCGGTGTCGGGCAACAGCTGCAGGCCGAGCTCGAACTCGAGCGGTACGCCGGCCTCGATCCCGTCGGCCATGTCGCGGCGGTGGAAGTCCGGGTCCGTGCCCGCCGCCAGCTGCGCCTCCTCCCACACCAGGGAGTGCACGCCGGCGAGCGGCTTCCAGTGGAACTTCGCGAGAGAGGTGTGACCCTCGGCGTCGACCAGCCGGAACGTGTGGATGCCGAAGCCCTCCATCGTCCGGAACGACCGCGGGATCCCGCGGTCCGACATCGCCCAGATCACCTGGTGCATCGACTCCGTGTGCAGGGACACGAAGTCCCAGAACGTGTCGTGCGCGGTCTGCGCCTGCGGGATCTCCCGGTCCGGGTGCGGCTTGGCCGCGTGGACGAGGTCGGGGAACTTGATGCCGTCCTGGATGAAGAAGATCGGCATGTTGTTGCCCACCAGGTCGAAGTTCCCCTCCTCTGTGTAGAACTTGACCGCGAAGCCGCGTACGTCGCGCGCGGTGTCGGCGGCTCCGCGAGACCCCAGTACGGTCGAGAACCGCACGAAGACGGGCGTCTCGCGACCCTTCTCGGCGAGGAAGCCCGCCTTGGTCGCGGCCGCCGCGCTGCCGTAGGCGCGGAACGTGCCATGCGCCGCGGCGCCGCGGGCGTGCACCGCGCGCTCCGGAATGCGCTCATGGTCGAAGTGCGTGATCTTCTCGCGGAGATGGAAGTCCTCGAGCAGCGTGGGACCCCGCCGGCCCGCCTTCAGCGAGTGGTCGGTGTCTGGCAGCCGGACGCCTTGGGCCGTCGTGAGGCGGTCGCCACCCTGGGCGCGCGGGTCTGACGGCAGCAGCCGGGACGGCTCCTTGTTGCCGGTGGGGCTGACCGACTCGGGGGCGGACTGGTCGGGCTTGCGCTTCGGGGGCATGGGAGCGTTCCTTCGCTGAAGGGGGGTGACGCGGCGGCCCTACCCCACATCCCGGGTCCCAAGCCGCCGGCCCAGTCCCATCCATGGAGCCGATCTCGCTCCCGCGAGGATGCCCGCCGCTACTTCCGGCCGCCGGCCGGCCGCCCCCGGGCCCTTCAGGTGCACGTCTGCGCGGCCGGCAGAGCCTGGGAGCGGGAGCACCTGCTGTTCCGCGACTACCTGCGCGCCGACCAGGACGCTCGGGTCGCGTACGCCGACCTCAAGCGAGAGCTCGCCGTCCGCTGGAGGGATGACCGACTGGCCTACACCGCCGAGAAGACGGCGTTCATCCTCGACGCCCTCGGGGCGGCCGAAGTCTGGGTGGGCGGCACCGGCTGGACGGTCGACGCCGCGTCCGACGCGTAGGCCACCCGCGGCGATGCCGACGCGCCGTGACATACGGTCGGGCGGTGGACCGAGAACGGCGCGGGCTGGGCTACGGCGTCGCGGCGTACCTGCTCTGGGGGCTGTTCCCGCTCTACTGGCCCCTGCTCGAGCCGGCCAGCGCGCTCGAGATCCTCGCCCACCGGATCCTGTGGTCGGCCGTCGTCGTGGCCGCCGCGCTGGCGGCTCGCCGGCGCCTCGGTGGTCTGCGCGACCTGGACCGCGGCGCTGCCACCCGGCTGGCGCTGGCCGGGACGGTCATCGCGGTCAACTGGGGCGGTTACATCTGGGGCGTCAATCACGAGCACGTGGTCGAGACCTCGCTCGGGTACTTCATCAACCCCCTGGTCACGGTCGCCCTCGGGGTGGTGCTGCTGCACGAGCGGCTGCGCCGCGTGCAGTGGTACGCCATCGGAGTGGGGACGCTCGCGGTGGTGGTCCTGGCGGTGGACTACGGGCGACCGCCATGGCTCGCGCTGCTGCTGGCCGGCAGCTTCGGCACCTACGGCTACGTCAAGAAGCGGGTCGCCGTCGGTGCCGCGGAGGGACTCCTCGTCGAGAGCGGGGTGCTCGCGATCCCGGCCATCGTGGTCCTCGCCGTCCTGGCCGGCCAGGGAACGCTGACCTGGCGTGGCCACGGCACCGGCCACGACCTGCTGCTAATGACGGCCGGCGTGGTCACCGCCGTACCGCTGCTCTTCTTCGCCGGCGCGGCCCGGCGGCTGCCGCTCTCGACGCTGGGGCTGCTGCAGTACATCGCGCCGGTGCTGCAGTTCATGACCGGCGTCCTGGTGCGGCACGAGCCGATGCCGGCGAGCCGGCTCGCGGGGTTCGCCCTCGTCTGGGTGGCTCTCGTCGTACTCGCCATCGACGGCGTCAGGCACCGCTCCCGCCCCGAGCCAAGCGTCGCCGCCGCTCCGGAGCCGCTGGTGCTCTCCGAACCGTCGGTCACTCGGTAGGACGGCGATCGTGCAGTTGCCCATCCCGCCTGGGTGCTGGCTCCGCCCCCGGGTGGAGGTACGCCGCTCGACCATCGAGGGGCTGGGACTGTTCGCCCAGGAGCCACTTGGCGAAGGCGAGGTGGTCGAGCGGCTCGGCGGGCGCCTGATCGACGACGCTGCCCTGTCCGCGCTGACGCCGCCGTACAGCAGCCTGACCGTCGACGATGGCAGGCACCTGCTCATCGACCCGGCCTCCCCGCTGCGTCATGGCAACCACTCTTGCGACCCGAACCTCTGGCACGTCGACGCGACGACCATCGTCACGCGGCGGGCGGTCGCGGCGGGTGACGAGCTCACGATCGACTACGCGACGCACACCGGCGTGGAGCGGTGGGAGATGGCCTGTCGATGCGGCGCTGCCCAGTGCCGGGGCCTGGTGACGGGCGCCGACTGGCGGCGACCGGAGCTGCAGACGGCGTACGGCGACCACTGGACGCCGACGCTGCTGCGCCGCATCGCCGCTTCGGCGTTGCCCCCGTTGCCAGCTAGGCGCCCGCTCTGCTGATCAGCTCCGCGAGACCGGTCGGCCACACGACTTCGGTCGTCGTCCGGAGCTCGCCCAGAGTCCACCAGCGCCAAGCGGCGATGCGGTCGATGGTGTGCATCGCAGCAACGTCGACCACGGGGCGGCGGGCCACCTCGGTCCTCGCCAGATAGAGGCGCTCGCGCTGCTGCACCAGCTGCCCGTCGTACTCCATCGTCACATCGCCCGAACCGATCTCTCCCAGCAGCTGTACGTCGACCCAGCCGGTCTCCTCGATGAGCTCCCGGAGCGCGGCCGTCGGGTGGTCCTCGCCGGACTCCAGGCCGCCGCCCGGTGTCGACCAGTGCGGCCCGTTTGGCGGGGCGTCGTCGTAGCGCATCAGCAGGACGCGGTCGTCGGGGTCCAGCACCACCACCCGGGCGGCTCGCCGGATCGGGAGAGGGTCGACGGCGCCGCAGGAGCAACCGAGGGGGTCGACCGGGTTCACGGCCCGCATCCTGCCCTGGTCAGTCGCGGTGGCCTGCCCGGCTTACCGTTCCCGCATCGAGTTCTCCGAGGTGATCCGTCGGCGCCGCATGATCCGGCACTACTCGGCCAAGCCGCTGCCGCCGGCCGACGAGGAGCTCGGAGCCTGCTTCTTCGCGATCATGCCGGACGACATCGGACCGTTCAAGGCCGAGTTCGGGGTGCCTGCGGAGTACGCACCCATCGGCCCGGTGACCGTCGGCCACCGGGCGGATCTGGAACCCCAGGATCCCCGCTTCGCCGCAGATCGGCGACCGGTGCAGGAGGTCGTCCACCGTGGCCAGTGGGGCCGCCGATAGCCGCCCGCCTCCGTTGGCCCGGCTCAGTCGGAGACGGGAGTCGACGACGGGGCAGAGAACGCGCTGCCCGCGGCCGTCTCCCAGGACTTGCCCGCGAGGAACCCCCCGTCCACCGGCAGGGCCACCCCCGACACATGACGAGCACCGTCGCCGGCGAGGAAGAGGACCACGTCTGCGATGTCGCGCGGGTCGGCCGCCCGGCCCAGCGGAACCACCTGCTCGAGCCCGGCGACGAAGTCCTGGTCGGCGAAGTAGCTCTCGGTGAGCGGGGTGCGGACCAGGCCGGGGCAGACCGCGTTCACGCGCACCCCGTGGCGGCCGAGGTCCATGGCCAGGGAGCGCGTCAGCCCCAGAATGCCTGCCTTGCTCGCGCAGTACGCCACCCGGGAAGGATCTGCCGAAAGACCCGACGTCGACGAGACGTTGACGATCGAGCCACGACCCGCTGTGGCCATGATGCGGGCCGCCGCCTGGGCACAGTTGAACGCGCCGCCGAGGTTGACATCGATGACCCGCTGCCACTCCTCGGGCGTGAGCTCCAGCGCCCCGGCGATCTCCCGGATGCCGGCGCAGTTCACGAGGACGTCCAGCCGGCCCCGCTCTGCCCGGATCGCCTCGAGAACCGTCGAGACTCCCGCGTGGTCGCGTACGTCGACCACCCGCGCGCGGGTGATGCCGCCCGCTATGCCCGCGGCCGTCGCCGCTGCGGCAGGACCGTCGCGATCGAGCAGCTCAACGGTCGCTCGCTGCTGCGCGAAGCTGCGCGCGATCTGAGCGCCCAAGCCGCTCGCCGCACCGGTCACGATCACGACTTTCCCCTCGAAGCCCATGGCGCATTCTCGACCTACGCCAGCGCCGCCGGTGTTCGGCCAAGGTTCCGCGCCCCGGAGAGCGCAGTTCTACGCCGATGGCCTGGAGGGCTGGGACGTAGCCGACCTCGTTCTCCAGCTCGGCGACGCTCACCAGGACGTCGATCACCGGCTTGGCGGCCAGCCCCGGCACGGCGGTGGAGCCGACGTGGGCGACCCTCGTAGCGACCCCTCCCAGCGCGGCGGCCAGCCGGCGGCGCCAGTCCTGGAACCGGTCCGGCCAACTCTCGTCGTACGGCTGAATCTCGACCGGCTCCCCCCGGAACCCGCCCGCGACCTCCTGCCAGCCGGGGTGCTGCACGACCAGTGCCCGCTTCGCCAGCGCCTGGCGGTCCGCGGCGGGCAGCTCCTCGACGGCGACCCCGCGTCGAGCCGCCTCGAGCTCGTAGAGGTCGACCAGGGTGATCGGGTGTCCCCACCGGTCGTGAAGGAGCAGCCAGACCTCCCACGGCGTACGCCGTCCGGCCACCAGGTCCACCAGTCGGACTCCCGCCTCTGCGAGCCTGTCCACCAGGTGATCACGCATCCGACCAGTCTGTCCGACCGGGGCCTTGATCAATGCGGATTCGCACGCTCGCATCAGCGACCGAAGCCCGCAATGATCAGTGTGGACGCCTCCGATCTCCCCGCGGCACTCCGGCCACCATCCGTGGGATCCTGTTTCGCGCCGCTGCCAGCAACGCTTGCGGCGCTGTCCCCCGGCGCGGCAAGCGAGAGGAACGGTGTGAACGAGGAACGGGCCAACCGCGTCGTCTCCGAGCTGCGGCAGCGGGGCGTCTTCGCCCACCTCGAGCGGGCCGGGGTCTACAAGTTCGGCGTACGGGTGGTGCTCGGCGACGGCCGGGAGGCGGTATGGGACACCGACGGCGCGAGCGCCCTCGAGGCGACGATCATGCGCGACGGCGTGCTCGTCGGCTTCGTCCCCACCGTGCCCGGCTCCGAGAACCTCGATGACGCCGGTGTGGTGCAGGCCATCGCTGCGACCGATTACGACGCCGGCGTCTGACGTTCGTGCGCTACTTCGAGGACTTCGCTCCCGGCCAGGTGTTCGACCTCGGCTCGCACGAGTTCAGCCGGGAGGAGATCGTGGGTTTCGCCCGGCAGTGGGACCCGCAGCTCTTTCATGTCGACGAGGACGCTGCGGCGGAGTCGGCCTTCGGCGGCCTGGTGGCGAGCGGCTGGCACACCGCCTGCGCGTTCATGCGCCTCTACGTCGACGGGCTGCTTCTGGACTCCGCCAGCATGGGGTCACCGGGCCTGGCAGAGCTGCGCTGGCTGGTCCCGGTCCGGCCGGGCGACGTCCTACGCGGTACGGCGGCGGTGACAGCTGTCGCGCCGTCCTCCGTGCGGGCGGACCGCGGCACGGTCTTTCTGCGCTTCGAGATGCACAACACCCGGCAGGAGCTGGTGGCGGGGATGAACGGCCGCGGGCTGTTCGGCCGGCGCCCGCTGAGCTAACCGACGACCAGGTCGCACCAGACGCGCTTGCCGTCCGTGGGCTGCGTGTCGGTGCCCCAGTCGGCGCTCAGGGCCTCGAGCAGCGCGAGACCGCGACCGCCCTCCCGGTCGGCGACCGGCGGTTGGCGCCGGGGACTGTCGGGACCGGCGTCGCGCACGGCGATCCGCAGCCGGCTATTGGTCAGCTCCAGCTCCAGCTGGCGCGGCGCGGCGCCGTGGCGCAGGGCGTTGGTGACCAGCTCGCTGGCCAGCAGGACTGCGTCGGCGGCGACGGTCGCACCCACCGACCACCGCGCCAGCTGGATCCGGACGAAGTGGCGGGCATGCCGCACCGACTCGGCGTCGTCGGCGACGGCGAGCTCCGCTGAGGCGGCAGCCAGGGACACGGCGCGATTGCCCTCCGGTCGGCGGTCGGGTGGGTTTCGTCCGTTTCCAGCCGCTGATACCCGCCCATCGACCTGGGGATGCCGCGGTGCCTAGACCGACATCATCGGAGCTGCGCCGGGGCTGGGCGACCGCTCCTGCCGGTGGGTAGCGTTCCCGGCCATGGAGGAGCACGCACCCGGTGGCCGCCGGCGGTGAGCGAGCCGGCCGAGCTGCTCGGGCTGCTGGCCGAGTCCGACCGGTTGCGAGTCGTGGCCGCGCTGGTCCTGGGCGCCGGTACGACGGCAGAGGTGGCCGAGGCTTGCGGCCTGGCGTCCCGTGATGCCCTCCGGGCACTGAACCGGCTCCAGGGCGGTGGGCTGGTCTCCGGCCACAAGGGTGAGTGGTCGCTGCACACCGAGCGGTTCCTGGTCGCCTACCGGGCCGCCGCGCCCCAGCCGGTGACCGACGACCATGGTGCCGCGGACGCCGCGACGGCGACGGTGTTGCGCGCGTTCGTCAGGGACGGGCGGTTGGTGTCGGTCCCCGCTGCGCGCAACAAGCGGCGGGTGGTGCTCGACCACATCGCCCGGGTCTTCGAGCCCGGGGTCCGCTATCCCGAACGGGACGTGGACGCCGTACTGCGCGCCTTCCATCCCGACTACGCGGCCCTGCGCCGCTACCTGGTCGACGAGGACTTCTTGGCGCGAGAGGCCGGGATCTACTGGCGGACCGGCGGGACGGTCGACGTCTGAGCGCTCAGCCGGCCGGCTCGGCCTCTCGGCTGGCGAGCAGGTGGCGCAGCGACCGCAGCCGCCCCCCGGTGGCGTGGCCGGCGGCGACCCACGCGTCCAGGGCGCACCGCAAGCCGAGGTGCGAGCACCCTGACGGGCACTGGGCGGTGCCGGGTGCCAGCTCGGAGAAGGCCGCGAGCAATCGGTCCGAAGGCACGTGGGCCAGCCCGAACGAGCGCAGCCCCGGCGTGTCGATCACCCAGCCCTCGTCCGCACCCAGCGGCAGAGCGACCGCCGAGGACGACGTGTGCCGGCCCCGGCCGGTCACCGGGTTCACCGCGCCGGTGACGCGCTCGGCCGACGGCACGAGCACGTTGACCAGGGTGGACTTTCCGACGCCGGAGTGCCCGAGCAGGACGCTCAGCCGGCCGGCCAGCCGCTCCCGCAACGCCTCGACCCCGGCGCCCGCGTCGTTGCGGCCGCTCACGAGGACGAGAACGCCCAGCGGCCGGTAGGTCGCCACCAGGTCCGCCGGAGCGGCGAGGTCCCCCTTCGTCAGGCACAACACCGGCTCCAGCCCGGCGTCGTAGGCCGCCACCAAGGCGCGGTCGATGAGTCCGGTGCGCGGCGGCGGGTCGGCGAGCGCCGTGACCACGACCAGCGTGTCGGCGTTGGCGACCACGACGCGTTCCACCGGGTCGACGTCGTCCGGCGTACGCCGCAACGCCGACGTGCGCTGGGACACCCGCACGATCCGGGCCAGGGCGTCCGGTCCGCCGCCGAGCTCGCCGACCAGCTCCACCCGGTCACCGACGACGACCGAGCGTCGGCCAAGCTCGCGGGCGCGCATTGCGGTGACGTCCCGGTCCGCGACCCGGCAGCTGAAGCGGCCGCGGTCGACAGCAGTGACGAAACCCGGCGCCGCATCCTCGTGCCGCGGCCGGGTGCGGGTGCGCGGCCGTGAGCTGCGTCCCGGCCGGATCCGGACGTCGTCCTCGTCCAGCCGGCTCAGCCTGGCACCGGCCCGGGTCCCGACATCTGGCTCCTCTCCACGCCTGCGCCAGGGGAGGCTACCGGCTGGCACAGTGGTCCCCAGCGGTGCTCCGCGTCTCGTCGCGCGGCGATCCGGCTTCCCCTGGTCTTGTCAGCGACGGTCTGGACCGGTAAACACCACCAATTGCGACGCCGGATCCGCGCGTCGCCTTAGCGACGAAAGGCATCGCGTGGACCCGCAGAGCGCCCGAAGCCGCCTCGAGCAGATGCTCGCCGACCTCAATGAGTCCGCCACCACCTTGGAGGCCGAGATGGTGGGGGACAGCGGGGAGCTGAGCACGCTCGACCAGCATCCGGCCGACTCGGCCACCGATCTGTCCGACGCCGACCGTGAGGAGGCGATCCTGGAGGTGGTAGTCGCCCAGCGGGAGCAGGTCCGGGCGGCGCTGCGACGGATTGACGACGGCACCTACGGCACCTGCGTCGACTGCGGCACGACGCTGCCGGACGAGCGTCTGGAGGCCCGGCCGGAAGCGGCTCGGTGCGTCCAGTGCCAGGCCAAGGTGGAGGGGAGCAGATGAGTCGGCCATCGGCGGCGGCCGCCGCCTTGAGCCGGCAGGTCGGCCGGGACCCGCGTTTCCGGCAGGCGATGAGCGCCCGCGGGTCGACCATCGGGTGGCGCAGCGAAGGTCTGTGCCTCCGGCACGACCCCGAGCTGTTCTTTCCCAATGCCGCCGAGGACCCCGCACCGGCGATGGCCATCTGCCGCGCCTGCCCGGTCGCCGGCGCCTGCCTGGCCGCCGCGCTGGAGGCCGGTGAGTGCGACGGCGTCTGGGGCGGCACCACCCCGGAGGAGCGCCGGTGGATGCGTCAGGCCTGGACGTCCCTCACGCCGGTCTGAGCGCCAGCCGGTTCGCCGTACCGACCCGGGAAGGGCCGGCTCGGGTCGAGCTGGCCGCCCCGCCCGATCCTCCGGCAGCTCTGGTCGTGCTCGGACACGGCGCCGGCGGCGGGATCGAGGCGCCGGACCTGCTTGCGCTGGCGGCGGCGCTGCCGGCGGCCGGTTACGCCGTCGCCCGGGTCGAGCAGCCCTATCGGGTCGCCGGTCGGCGTACGCCGGCCCCGGCTGGCCGGCTCGACGACGCATGGCGAACCGTCGTGGCCGACCTGACCGCGCGGCCCGGGGCGACCGGCTGCCCGGTCGTCGTCGGCGGCCGGAGCAGCGGTGCCCAGGTGGCCTGCCGTACCGCGGCGGCGACCGGGGCGGCGGGGGTGGTGGCCCTCGCCTTCCCGCTGCGGCCGCCCGGCCGGCGCGTGAGCCGGCTGGACGAGCTGCTGGGCGTGACCGTGCCCACCTTGGTGGTGCAGGGAAGCCGGGATCCCTTCGGCACCCGGGTGGAGTTCCCGCCCGGGCTCCCGACCGGCATGGAGATCCTCGAGGTCGCCGGGGCGGATCACGCCTTCGGTGCCCGGCGCGCCGACGCCCGCACCTCCGCGCAGTGCCTGGAGGACGTCGCCGCCGGGGTGGCCGGCTGGCTGAGCCGCCGGCTCCCCACCTAGTCGGCTGCGGACAGGCTGACGAAGACCTTGGCGGCGACGTGGGCGGGCAGCGCGGCCCGGCCGGTCGCGGTCCGCAGCGCCACCCCGCCGGGCTCCGGGCCGACCATCTCGACGGTGGCGTCGGGCACCAGCCCGCTCCGCTCCAGCAGCAGCATGTAGTCCGCCCGGTTCTCGAGCTCCTCGTCGATGCGCCGGACCACCGCAGTCCCACCGGGGCGTACGTCGGCCAGGGGAACCGTCGGCCCCACGTCCACGGCATTGGCCGATCCGGGGATCGGGTTGCCGTGCGGGCAGGTGGCCGGGTCATCGAGCAGCGAGATCAGGTGGGCTTCGAGGTTGGCGCTGATCGCGTGCTCGAGTCGCCCCGCCTCCTCGTGGACCTGATGCCAGGGGACCCCGAGGACGTCCACGAGCAGCCGCTCGGCCAGCCGGTGCCGGCGCATGATCGCGGTGGCCAGCTGCTGACCGCTGCTCGTGAGGTGGATGACCCTGGTCCCGTCGAGGGTCACGTGCCCCTCGCGCTCGAGTCGGGCGACCGTCTCCGACACCGACGGCGCCGAGACGCCGAGCCGCTCCACCAGCCGGGCCCGCATCGGCGGGATGCCGGACTCCTCGAGCTCGTAGATCGTCTCGAGGTACTGCTCAACGGCCGGGGACTGGTCCGCCATGCCGGCCATGCTAGAGCGGGACGGGAATCGTCCGCCGACCGGTGTCGTTGCCCTAAGTCAGGCCGCGACCACCGGGGGAGTCATGATCGGGGAGCAGAGCTCGCGGCACTGCCGTCCGGCCGCAGCCCGGCCGCCCGGCCGCGGGCAGCGCCCCGCCGGCGAACGCCCCGCCCTGCGAAACCGGTTCGCCCGCGTATCCTCGGCGACGGGTGTAGGAGGTTCCGGCAGCGAGGGGGTGGGTTCGGTCGAGGAGACCCTCGAGCAGCGAAGCGCGCGCTTCGAGGCCACCGCGCTGCCGTTCCTGGACCAGCTCTACTCGGCTGCCCTGCGCATGACCCGCAACCCGTCGGATGCCGAGGACCTCGTCCAGGAGACCTTCGTCAAGGCCTTCGCCGCCTTTCACCAGTTCACCGAGGGGACGAACCTCAAGGCCTGGCTCTACCGCATCCTGACGAACACGTTCATCAACACCTACCGCAAGCGGCAGCGCGAGCCCCAGCAGACCGGTGCCGACTCGATCGAGGACTGGCAGCTGGCCCGGGCCGAGTCGCACACCTCCACGGGTCTGCGCTCGGCGGAGATCGAGGCGCTCGACCACCTGCCCGACAGCGACGTCAAGGAGGCTCTGCAGGCGCTGCCCGAGGACTTCCGGATGGCGGTCTACCTCGCCGACGTCGAGGGGTTCTCCTACAAGGAGATCGCCGAGATCATGGGTACGCCGATCGGCACCGTGATGTCCCGCCTGCACCGCGGGCGGCGCGGCCTGCGGGCCTCCCTCGAGCAGTACGCCGAGGACCGCGGTTTCCTGCGCCCGAACGGCGACGCGGTGACCGTCCCCTCCGATCGGTCCGAGGGGGCACCGGCATGAGCTGCGAGAAACCCGACGAGCCGGACTGCGCGGACGTGCTCGCCGAGGTCTACCTCTATCTAGACGGAGAGATGACCGACGACGACCGCTGGCGGATCCGCACCCATCTCGACGAGTGCGGCCCATGCCTGCGCAGGTACGGGCTGGAGCAGGAGGTCAAGATGCTGGTTGCCCGCTGCTGCTCCGACCCCGCGCCCGAGGGGCTGCGAGACCGGGTGCTCTTCCGGCTCTGTCAGGTCCGGGTCGAGATCGGCCAGGTCGAGTACCGGGCCGACTGAGGGGGTCAGGCGTTCGGCCGCTTGCCGTGGTTGGCCTTGCTGTGCTTGCGGGCCTTGCGCTTACGCGACTTTCTGGCCACTGGGGCTCCTTCCCGGGTTGCCGACCACCTTCTCACGTGGCCGCACCCCTCGAAGAACCAGTAGCGCCAGCCCGGCGGCCAGCAGGCAGTCGCCAGGACTCACCACCTCGCGGCGGGGCGGCAGGGGCAGTGGTACGATGTCGCCCAGTGCAGCCAGCCGCGTCCTGCGATCGGCCGCTTCGTGCCGCGGGTCCCCGGCGGGCACCGCGGTCGCGAAGTCCACGCCCGCCCGCGCGGCGGCGTACCGCGACACCGGCATCGCGGCGTTGGCCGTGACGACCAGCGCGTTGAGCAGCAGCCCGAGGGTCACCAGCGGTACGCCGGCCAGCCGGCGGTTGGCGGCGAGGAACCCGCCGGCCAGTGCCGCCGACAGCACCAGGCCGACCCGGTAGCCGAGCACTCCGAACAGCGCGCCGCCCGCCTGCGCGAGCACGGCGAGCAGCAGCAGCGGCCAGCCCCGGACCGGTTCCTCTTTCGAGCCCACCGGCCCGCCGGCGGCGAGGCCGACGGCGACGGCCGCGACCAGCACCAGGATCACGAGAGCCACGCTGGCTAGTCTGCTGCGTGCTCTCGCCGGCCGGGAGGCAGGTCGCTCAACTTCGGGAGGTGGCCAACGGTGTTCGAGTCGGTGCTGGTGGCCAACCGCGCCGAGATAGCGCGCCGCGTCATTCGCACGGTGCAGCGCCTCGGCCTTCGGGCGGTGGCTGTGTACTCCGAGGTGGACGCGACCCTGCCCTACGTCCGCGAGGCCGACGAGGCGGTGCTGCTCGGCCCGGCCCCGCCGGCCGCGTCCTACCTCGACGCCGCCAAGGTGATCGAGGCGGCGCGTCAGACCGGTGCCCAGGCGGTCCACCCGGGCTACGGCTTCCTGGCCGAGAATGCGGACTTCGCACAGGACGTGCTCGACGCGGGACTGGCCTGGATCGGCCCCTCCCCGGACGCCATCGCCGCGATGGGAGACAAGATCACCGCCCGCAACACCATGGCGGCGGCCGGCGTACCGGTGGCGGCCGGGAGCTCCCAGCCGGTTCCCGATGTGGAAGCCGCGGTCGCGGTCGCCGCCGAGCTCGGCTACCCCCTGATGGTCAAGGCGGCAGCCGGCGGCGGCGGCATCGGGATGGGCGTGGCGGCGGACGAGGCGGCGCTGCGGACGGCGTTCGAGACCGCGCGCAGCCGGGCCGATCGCTTCTTCGCCAGTCCCGCCATCCTGCTCGAGCGTTACCTGCCACGGGCCCGCCACGTCGAGGTGCAGATCCTGGGGTTGGCCGACGGACGGGTGGTGGCGCTCGGCGAGCGCGACTGTTCGGTGCAACGCCGGCATCAGAAGGTCGCCGAGGAGACCCCCTCGCCGGGGGTGTCCCCGGCGCTGCGGTCCCGGTTGCTCGACGCGGCCGTGCGGGCCGGCGAGGCGGTCGGCTACCGCAACGCCGGCACTGTCGAGTGCCTGGTGGCCGGCGAGGAGTTCGTCTTCCTGGAGATGAACACCCGGCTGCAGGTGGAGCATCCGGTGACCGAGCTGGTGACCGGGCTCGACCTCGTCGAGCAGCAGCTGCGCATCGCCGCCGGTGAGGACGTGAGCTTCGACCCCGGGGCGGTGGTGGCCACCGGAGCGGCGCTTGAGCTGCGGGTCTACGCCGAGGATCCGAAGCGCTTCCTGCCATCGCCTGGCGTGATTCGCCGGTGGGAGGAGCCGGGCGGCGACGGCGTACGGGTGGACTCCGGGTACGCCGAGGGCAACACCGTCACGCCCTTCTACGACCCGCTGCTGGCCAAGCTGTGCACCTACGGCGCCGATCGCGAGGAGGCCCTGGCGCGGGCCAGGGCAGCGGTCGGACAGTTCACCGTGACCGGGCCGAAGACCAACCTGGCGTTCTTTCTCGAGCTGCTCGACAACGCCGAGTTCTGCTCGGGGAGCTACGACACCGGCCTGGTCGATCGGATGCGGGCCGGCTGAGCGCGCTCGCCGACCTGGCGTGGTTGGATCGGCGCCCAGCGACTAGCGAGGGAGTGGCGTGGCGGGGGAAGTGCGGGCGGAGATGGTCGCCAATGTCTGGAAGGTTCTCGTCGCGGCCGGCGACCCCGTCGAGGACGGCGACACCCTGGTCATCCTCGAGTCGATGAAGATGGAGATCCCGGTCATGGCCGAGACCGCCGGCACGGTGACCGAACTGCGGGTGAATGAGGGCGACCTCGTCCAGGAGGGCGACGTCATCGCGGTGATCGGCTGACCGTACGACGTCAAGCCGGCCGGCCGGCCGGCCGACATCTGTGTGCGTGACCTCGCCCGACTCGCCCAGCCTGATCGAGCCACTGCTGCGCGCCCTCGTTGAGTGCGCCGGATCCGACCTGCACTGCAAGGTCGGCTCGCCGCCACGGATCCGGATCGACGGCCGGCTGCGCCGGCTGCAGACCCGTGACCTCACGCCGGCCGACACCGAGGGCATGGTGGCCGAGGTGCTGCGGGTGGACCTCGCGGAGGAGTTCCGCCACCGCAACGAGGCCGACTTCGCCTACTCGATGGCCGGCGTGGGCCGGTTCCGGGTCAACGCCTTTCGTTCCCGGGGCTCCGCCGGGCTCGTCTTCCGCCGGGTCAGCGTCGGCGCGACGCCGCTGGCCGACCTCGGCCTGCCGGCGACGCTCGAGGCGCTGTCGCTGGAGCCGCGCGGGCTGGTGCTGGTTACCGGCCCGACCGGCTCCGGCAAGACGACCACGCTGGCCGGGATGATCGACCACATCAACGCCAACCGCGAGGTGCACGTCGTCACGATCGAGGACCCCATCGAGGTCATGCACTTCGACAAGCTCGCGATGGTCAACCAGCGGGAGGTCCGGGTCGACACCGCGGACTTCGCCACCGCCCTGCGGGCCGCGATGCGGCAGGACCCCGACGTGATCCTGGTCGGGGAGATGCGTGACTTCGAGACGGTCAAGGCGGCGCTGGCCGCGGCCGAGACCGGTCACTTCGTGATGTCGACGCTGCACACCACGGACGCCCAGGAGACCGTGAACCGGGTCATCGACTTCTTCCCGCCGCACGAGCAGAAGCAGGTGCGGCTGGCACTCGCCGGCTCGTTGCGCGGCATCATCTGTCAGCGGCTGGTCCCGCGCGCCGACGGCAACGGTCGCGCGGTCGCGATGGAGATCGCGGTCAACACCGGTCGCGTTGCCGACGCCATCGCCGACCCCGACAAGACCTCCACGATCACCTCGCTGATCGCCGAGGGCGGCTACTACGGCATGCAGAGCTTCGACCAGCACCTGGTCCGGCTGGTGCGCGAGGACGTCATCACTCTCGAGGCCGCGCTGGCTGCCTCGACGAACCCGCACGACCTCACCGTCCAGCTACGCCAGGTCGGACTCGTGGCCTGAGCGCTCGCCGTGCCGGGCGCACCGGGCGGTCCAGCCGTGCGGCGTGACCTGGACCACCAACCGGCGCCGGCAGCGCACGCAGTAGCGCGGCGGCTCCAGCCGCCGGTGCACCGAGCACTCTGCGTGCGTCCCGGCGGCCAGCCTGCCGCCGCAGCGATCGCAGAACGACGCTCCGCCGCCCAGCTCGAGGGCGTAGCTGAGCAGCGTCGAGTCGGGCACGGGTGACCAGTCCCGGTCCGGCGTACGCCGGAAGCCCAGTCGCTCGTAGATGCGGTGAGCCGTGGTCATCCTCCGGTCCGTGGACAGCCGGATCCCAGCCGTGCCGGCATCCAGGGCCCGCTGGACGCAGGCGGCGGCCAACGCGGCGCCCACCCCACGCCCGCGGGCGGCCGGGTGGACCGCCAGCATCCGGATCTCCATCTCGCCCGGACCCGCCAGCTGGGCGTACTCGGCACCGGCCGAGAACAGTCCGACCGTGCCGAGCAGGTCCTCGGAGTGGGCTCGCCCCTGGCTCGATCCGGTTGCGACCAGCAGCGCGCCGTCGGCGGCCCGGCCCGCGGCGTCGCGCAGCCGCTCGGCGTACGACGGGCCGGCGAGCCCGTCGGCGACGTAGGCGGCGACGGTCAGCTCGCCGATCGCGGCGCACTCCTCCGGCCGCGCCAGCCGCACGACTACTGGGGTCACAGAGGTCATGCCGGCATCCTCGCCGACCGCGTCAGGTCAGCGGTTGCGCTCCCACAGTGGGGTGTCCAGGCAGCCCCTGGAGCGGCCCAGCTCGCGCAGGCCGGCGAGGTCACCGGAGCGGTAGCGCGCCGGACCGGACAGGTGGCCGGACTGGTAGTACATGATCTGGCCGTCGTCGATGGAGTGGGCGAGGCCCATCAGGTGACCCAGCTCGTGCAGGAGAACGCCACCGACCGACTGGTTGCCGTCGAAGCCGGGCGGCAGGTCGGCGTCGCGGCGGATGCCGACCAGGCCGCTGACGTAGACCCGCTGGGTGCCGTTGAACTCGTACAGCGGAGCGGCGTAGCCGATGACGTCGTCCTCGGTGCCCGCCGGTGCCTCGCCCCGTGAGTACCAGCCGACCAGCACCGACTTGAACGGGTTGCGCCCGGGTCGCGGCGGCTCACGGCCGAGCTCGGCGCGGCGCAGCGAGGGCCGCTCCCGGACATAGCCGTCGAACGCGAACCGGATGCCGGTGGCCTCAGCGAGCTGGCCGACCGCGGCGCGGATGTCGTCCATGCCGCCGGGTGGTGAGCCCTTGGGATCGACGACGTAGTGCAGCACCGCGCAGGGGTCCCAGCGGGTGACCCGATCGGAGGCGTCCTGGTCGAGGAAGACGTAGCCCGGGTGCGGCTTGGGACTGGGGCTGGTCGACGCGGTCGTGGCGGCGGCCGACGTGGGGCTGGGCGGCGCGCTGGAGCCGCTCCCTCGCCGCGCCGCGGCGGAGGTCGACGCGCAGCCGGCGAGCACCGCGAGCAGGCACCCGCCGGCCACCAGCCGCCGCACCTGCGCGCCGGTGCCCATCATGAGATCAGTGTGCCCGGTGCGCCGGTCCGGACCGGGCCGACCGGAGAAACTGCGCGGAACCGGTGAGCGCTACAAGGTGGCCGAGAGGGCCTTCACCGGCATGGAGAGCCCGGCGAGCATGGCCAGGTCATCTTCGGCGGGGCGGCCCAGCGTGGTGAGGTAGTTGCCGACGATCACCGCGTTGATCCCGCCCAGCAGACCGTCCGCGGCCAGGGCACCGAGCGTGATCTCGCGGCCGCCGGCGTAGCGCAGGATGGTGCGGGGGAGCGCCAGCCGGAAGGTGGCCACCGCCCGCAGCGCCTCGCCGGCGCCGAGGATCGGACGGTCGCCGAACGGCGTACCTGGTCTGGGGTTGAGGAAGTTCAGCGGCACCTCGTCCGGCCCGAGCTCGGCGAGCTGGGACGCGAGCTCGGCCCGCTGCTCGAGCGTCTCGCCCATGCCGAGGATGCCGCCGCAGCACAGCTCCATGCCTGCGGCCCGGACCAGGCGGCAGGTCTCCCAGCGCTCCTCGAAGGTGTGCGTGGTGACGACGGAGGCGAAGTAGGAGCGCGCGGTCTCCAGGTTGTGGTTGTAGCGGTGGACGCCGATGCCGGCGAGCTCGCCCACCTGCTCCTGCGTGAGCATGCCGAGCGAGCAGGCGATGTTGATGTCCACGGTCGCGCGGACCGCGGCCACCGCGGCCCCTACCTGGTCCATCAGGCGCCGGTCCGGCCCGCGTACCGCCGCGACGATGCAGAACTCGGTCGCGCCGGTGGCCGCGGTCTGCGCGGCCGCTCGGACCAGCGCGGGGATGTCCAGCCTCGCCGCGCGCACCGGCGAGGCGAAGACTCCGGACTGGGAGCAGAAGTGGCAGTCCTCGGGGCAGCCGCCGGTCTTGATGCTGACGATGCCCTCGACCTCGACCTCCGGTCCGCACCAGCGCATCCGGACCTCGTGTGCGAGCTCCAGCAGCTCGGGCAGCCGCTCGTCCGGCAGTCGCAGGCACGCCAGGGCCTGTGCCTCGTCGACGCCCTGGCCGCCGGTCAGGACTCGGTCGCGGGCGGTGGCGAGGATGTCGGTCACGCGGTACCTCTCGAGGCCGGGTCGGTGGCGCGCCGGAAGTCTGCCGGATCGAAGCGACCGCCGTACGCCGGCCCCAGCCCGGCCCGCGCCAGCGCCAGGAACTCCGCCGGCCGCAGCTGGCCGGCTCCGTCGGGCAGTACGCCGCCGAGGGGTCGCGCGGCCAGCGTCTCCAGGTCGCGGACGTTGCTGCGCGCGGCCAGGTCGGGCTGGTCCGGCCAGGCGCCGATCACCACACCGGCCAGCTGGAGTCCACGGTGCGCCAACACCTCGAGGGTGAGTGCGGCGGCGTTCAGCGCGCCGAGACCGGCGGCGCTGACCAGGAGCACGGGCGCTCGAAGGCGAGCCGCCAGGTCGGCCAGCGTGTGGCCGTCCTCGTCGTAGCGCACCAGCAGCCCGCCGGCCCCCTCGACCAGCACGAGCCGACACCGAGCGGCGAGGTCGCGCACCCGGTCCTCGACCTCGTGGAGCTCCAGCGGCGGGCGGCCGCAGCGGCGGGCGGCCGCAGCGGGGGAGAGCGGGTCCGGGTATCGGACCAGCTCGTGCACGTCCGCCCCGCCGGCCAGCCGGCGTACCACGTCGACGTCGCCGGCCTCGCCCGGCCCGACGCCGGTCTGGGCCGGCTTGACAACGGCGACCGGCACTCCCCGCTCCCCGGCCAGCGCCGCTATCGCCGCGGTTACCACCGTCTTGCCTACGCCGGTGCCGGTCCCGGTCACGACCAGCACGCTCACGGTGCCGTCCGGGTGTCCGCTGGGCGGCCCGGGTCGGCCACCACGTCGCGGACGCAGGCGACCGCGACCGAACCCAGCTCGTCGACCTCGGCCGGTTCGCTGCCCAGCATCGGCATCAGGACCACGACGTCGCCGAGCGGCCGGAGGATGACGCCGCGGTCGCGAGCAAGCCGGCAGACCCGCGCCCCTGTCCGCTGCTCGGCGGGAAAGGGGCCGAGCTCGATGCCGGTCATCGTGCCGATCCGGCGTACCTCCGCCACGCCCGCCATCGTCACCAGGGGCAGCAGCAGCTCGCCCAGCTGGTCGCCGATGGCTGCCGCCCTCGCCACGGTCCGCCGCTGCGCCATCAGCGCCAGGTTGGCCAGCGCCGCGGCGCAGGCCAGCGGGTTCCCGGTGTAGCTGTGCCCGTGGAAGAAGGTCCGCCCGGAGGCTGGCGAGCCGAGGAACGCGTCGTAGACGGCCTCGCTGGCGAGTACGGCCGACAGCGGCAGGTAGCCGCCGGTGAGCCCCTTGCCGCAGGCCAGCAGGTCGGGCGCCACCGCAGCGTGCTCGATTGCCCACATCCGTCCGGTCCGTCCGATGCCGGTAGCCACCTCGTCGGCAATCATCAGCGCGCCGCGCTCGTCGCACAGCCGTCGTACGCCGCGCAGGAACTGTGCGGCGTGGGTCAGCATGCCGCCCGCGGCTTGCACCATCGGCTCGACGACGACCGCGCAGACCCGGTCGCCGTCGGTGGCGAGCAGCTCGGCGAGCTCGGCGAGGACGGCGGCAGCGCGCTCGTCCCGATGCTGTCCCCGCTCCAGCACCCCGGGGGAGGAGATCTGGCGGGTGTCGAGCAGGATCGGCCGGTAGGTCGCGTGGAACAGCTCGATGCCGCCCACGCTTACCGCGCCGAGCGTGTCACCGTGGTAGCCCTCGGCCAGGTGCACGAAGAGGGGGCGGTCCTCGCCGCGCTGGGCGGCGTACTGGTAGGCCATCTTCAGCGCCGCCTCGACCGCGCTCGCCCCGTCGCCGGCAAAGAAGACCCGCGTCAGGGCGGCCGGTGCGGTGGCGAGCAACGTCTCGGCCAGGTCGACGGCCGGCGCGTGGGTCAGCCCCAGGAACGTCGAGTGGGCCAGTGCGTCGAGCTGCCGGCGGATCGCTGCGTCGATCGCGGGCTCACGGTGGCCGTGCACGGTGACCCACAGCGAGGAGATGCCGTCGAGGTAGCGCCGGCCGTCGGGGTCGTACAGGTAGCGCCCCTCGCCACGCTCGATGACGAGCGGGGGCTCGTGCGGCCAGCGGCTGTGCTGGGTGAACGGGTGCCAGACGCTTGCCAGGTCGCGGGCCGCGACATCCCCCGCCGCCCCGGCGTCACAGCGCTGGACTGACGGTGAGGTCGGCGGCGGGAACGTCACGCCAGCGCCGCCGCTGACAGATCAGGCGGTGCGAGCGCGGGTGCGCGCTCCCCGGCGCTTTAGGGCACGGCGCTCGTCCTCGGACGTGCCGCCCCACACACCGGCGTCCTGGCCGGTGTCCAGCGCCCACTGCAGGCAGTCCTCGACCACAGGGCATCGACGGCAGACCGCCTTGGCCTCCTCGATCTGCAGCAGCGCGGGGCCCGTGTTGCCGATCGGAAAGAACAGCTCCGGGTCCTCGTCGCGGCAGATAGCTCGGTGCCGCCAGTCCATGCCTTCCATCCTCCGCCCGTTCCCGCGGTCGACCCGCGAGTGATCAGTCTACCGTTCGTGTCCGCCGACGTACGTCGTGCGACGACTTGTGAATTATTTCACGAACTACCACCGTAGGGAAGGGCCCGTCCTTGCTTCCACCCAAAATGGTGGCAGCACGTACCGATCCCGCGTTGTCGCTCTCCGGCTGTGCCTGCCGGCCACTTCTGCCAGGGGGCTGCGCTGGCTCCTACCCTCTCAGCCCCACCGGGCCGTCGCAAGACCTGGCCGCGACGATTAACTCTCCCGCTTCTAGGCGCAGGTCACACGACGACCGTCAGGGCGGCCGGCTCCGCGCGCAGGTGCATCCGTTTCAGCTCGCCGACGTACTCGCCGTCGAGCTGGGCGGCCAGCGGCTGGTCGGTCGCCAGGGTGAACTCGCCCAGAGCGTGCAGCCCCAGCATCGCTCGACCGGCGGCGGGGTCGCCGCCATCGGCCAGCATCCGCACCAACGTGGCGCCGGCGACCAGTACGCCGAGGCGCCGGGCGACCAGCACGTCGAGACCGGTGTCGATCCCGGCCCGGGGGCAGGCGACGAGCGGCCGGGCGCCGAGGTAGGTCCACGGCCGGGTGTTCGAGACGATCCCGAGGCAGAGCGGGCCGATCGGCGGCTCACCCGCCCGTTCCAGCCACAGCGGGCGCGCTCGACGGGTCCCGGTGGCGAGGAACCGGCGCGCCGCACAACGCACGAACAGCGCGGTGCTGACCGGCGTACCGGCCGCGCGCCGACGCTCCACGTCCCGTACCACCTCGGCGTCGAGCCCGAAGCCGGCGCAGAAGGTGAACCAGCGGTCGTCCGCCCGGCCCAGACCGACCCGCCGCCGGCGGCCGCCCCGGATCGCATCGAGCAGCTGCCCGGTTGCGTCGACCGGGTCGCGGGCGATCCCAAGCGTGCGGGCGAAGACGTTGGCGTTGCCACCCGGCACGACGGCGAGCGCCGGCAGCGAGGCCGCCGGACCATCCGCGAGCAGTCCGTTGACCACCTCGTGGACCGTGCCGTCGCCCCCGACCGCCACTACGACGTCGACCTCGTCGGTGACCGCCTGCCGGCCGAGCTCCTCGGCGTGCCGGCGGTGCCGGGTGTGCGCGACGTCGAGCTTGAGCTCGCTGCCCAGGGCCTGGATGAGCACGTCCCTGCGACGGGCGTTGGTGGCGGTCGCCGCCGGGTTGATGACCAGCAGCGCCCGCATCCACGGCAGCGTAACGCCCGGCTAGGGTGGCCGGGTGGCCGCGCCTCCCTCTCGCGGTCGGGTTCCGATTCCGGTGCCGGTACGCCGGGCAGCGGCCGTCGTGCTCGTCGAGGGGCTCGCCCTGCTGCTGCTCTGCGGGTCGTACGCCGTCCGCGTCCTGTTCGGCCGGCCGGAGAACCGGGCGCTGGCCGTGTCGGGAGCTGCGATGGGCCTGGCGGCAGGCGCGCTCGTCGCACTATTGGCCGGTGCCCTCTTCCGTGGCCGGCGAGGCGCCGCCTCGCCGGTGCTGGTCGTGCAGCTGCTGGCGCTGCCTGTCGGCATCGGGCTGCTGCAGGGGCACCTGCCGCTCTACGGTGCCGCCGTGCTGCTCCCAGCGGTCGTCGTCCTGGCGCTGCTGTTGGGCACCGCGTCCGGCCGGGCGATCTTCGCCCGCTGACGGAACACCGGGGGCTGCGCCCCCTTTCGGCCTCAGTCCTCGACGAGCAGGCCCTCGCGGAGCTGGGTCAGCGTGCGGGCCAGCAGCCGGGATACGTGCATCTGGGAGATCCCGAGCTCGGCCGCGATCTGCGACTGGGTCATGTTGCCGAAGAAGCGCAGCAGCAGGATCTTCTTCTCCCGCGGTGGCAACCGCTCCAGCAGCGGCTTGAGCGACTCGCGGTACTCCACGCCCTCGAGCGACTCGTCGGTCACCCCGAGGGTGTCCGCGACGGCGGGGGAGTCGTCGTCCCCGCTGTCGGGCGCGTCGAGGGACACCGCGGAGTAGGCGTTCGCCGACTCGAGACCCTCGAGCACCTCCTCCTCGGTCATGCCGAGATGAGTGGCGAGCTCGGCCACTGTCGGCGAGCGGCCGTTGCGCTGGGCCAGCTCGCTGGTGGCCTTCGTCAGCGAGAGCTTCAGCTCCTGCAGCCGCCGCGGCACCCGGATCGCCCACCCCTTGTCCCGGAAGTGCCGCTTGATCTCGCCGACGATGGTCGGCGTGGCGTAGGTCGAGAACTCCACGCCCCGCTCGAGGTCGAACCGGTCGACCGACTTGATCAGCCCGATGGTGGCGACCTGCACCAGGTCGTCGAGCGGCTCGCCCCGGTTGCGGAATCGGCGCGCGAGGTATTCCACGAGCGGCAGGTGCATCTCGACTAGCTCGTCCCTCACCCGGGCTCGGCGGGCGTCCTCCGCGTCCAGCACGATGAGCTCCGCGAACAGAGCTCGGGCGTGGGCGCGGTCGTGGGACGTGCGCTCTGAACGAGTCTCGACCTCGGCCTCCGGCACCGCAGGCGCGAGCAACGGCGGGACCGGCGAGCCCTCGTCATCGTCGGCGGCTCGCTGCGGCGGGGCGCTCGCGGTGGTCGCCTCGGTCACCCGAGACCCGATCCGCTGCCGCGGCTCTTCTGCAGGTCGACGGTCACCCGGTTGTCGGCGTCGACCCGGCTGTCCACGCCGCCGACCAGCGCTGAGAGCACCGTCCAGGCAAAGGTGTCCCGCGCCGGTGGCTGGCCATCGAGGGTCAGAACGCTCACCGAGATCCGGATGACGTCACGGGACAGCTCGAACTCGCACTCCAGGTCGGCCCCCGGCTCGGCCTGCGCGAGCAGGATCGCGCAGGCCTCGTCCACGGCGATGCGGAGGTCCTCGATCTCGTCCAAGGTGAAGTCCAGCCGCGCCGCCAGCCCCGCGGTCGCCGTACGCAGGATGGACAGGTACGCGCCGGCCGCCGGGAGCCGGATGGTGACGACATCGCCGACGCCCCCGGGTGCCGCGCGTTCGACGCGGGCCTGCATGGCGTCGCCGCTCATGCGCACCTCCGGAGGTCGTGGCGGGACCGCTGGAAGACCGCCGTGAAATCTCACGGTACCGCCTCGCGGAGAGCTGGTTCAGCCACCGTCGGGGTGAGCTACTACAGCCGGCCCGGCCAGATCGCTCTGGGCGGACCCGCTCAGCCGGTAGGTCGTCCACTCGTCCATGGGCTCGGCGCCGAGGGAGCGGTAGAAACCGATCGCTGCGGCGTTCCAGTCCAGCACCCACCACTCCAACCGGCCGTAGTCGCGCTCGTTGGCAATCCGGGCCAGCTCGGCGAGCAGCGCCCGACCGTGCCCACGGCCGCGGGCCGCCGGCCGGACGAAGAGGTCCTCCAGGTAGATCCCATGGCGGCCGAGCCAGGTGGAGAAGCTCAGGAACCAGACCGCGAAGCCGACGACCTCGCCGGTGCGCCCGTCGACGGCGACATGGGCGAAGACCGCTGGCGCCGGAGCGAACAACGCACCGGCCAGCCGGCTCTCGTCGAGCACGGCGGCGCCCGGCGCCCGTTCGAAGTCCGCCAGCTCGCGGACGAGTGTGACCAGCGTCGGTACGTCGGCCGCCACCGCCGGCCGGATCACTCCTCCGGATCTTCCGGGGCGACGTTCCACCGGCGCAGCGCCGGCCAGTGGTGCTCCTCGGAGAGCACGCTCATGGTCGCGGTGTCGAGGCGGAACAGGCGTCCGCAGGCCGGGGGCAGGTCCAGCCATCGAGCCGCCAGCACCCGCAGCGCATGGCCGTGCCCGACCACCGCCACGTCGCCGTCCGCCGATGCCAGCTGGGCCCGGACACGGCCGAGCACGCGGTCGGCGCGGGCACCTACCTGCTCCACCGTCTCGCCGTCCGGAGTGCCGCCGTCCCAGATCGTCCACCGTGGCCGCTCCCGCGAGATGTCGGCGGTGGTGCGCCCGTCGTAGGACCCGTAGTCCCACTCGCGCAGATCCGGCTCGGGCAGCGCCGGCGGCAGCCCGGCCAGCTCGGCGGTCCGGGTCGCCCGCTGCAGCGGGCTGGTGAGAACCACCAGAAAGCTACGGCGGCGGAGGAGTGACCCGAGCGCCCGCGCCTGCTCCTCGCCGGTCGCGGTCAACGGGACGTCGCTGCTCCCGGTGTGCCGCCCGGCCCGGCTCCACTCGGTCTCGCCGTGGCGCACCAGCACCACCTCGCCCACTGAAGCTCCTTCCGTACGCCGCGAAGCCGGCCCGGCACGGCCGGACCGGCCTCGACCCCCCCCGAATCCGCTCAGGCGGCGGCCTTCGTCTCCCAGAAGATTTTGGCGATCTCGTCGATGGAGTCGAGCAGCTTCTGCCCGTCGGCCGGGTCGACCGAGCCCTTGCCGCCGGCCGCGCCCGCCTGCTTCGTCGCCTCCCAGAACAGCTGGTGCAGCTGCGGGTACTTCTCGGCGTGGTTGGGCTTGAAGTAGTCGGTCCAGAGCACCCACAGGTGGTGCTTGACCAAGTCGGCCCGCTGCTCCTTGATCATCAATGCGCGGGTGCGGAAGACCGGGTCGTCGTTGGCGGCGTACTTCTCCATGATCATCTTGACGGACTCCGCCTCGATCCGGGCCTGCGCCGGGTCATAGACGCCGCAGGGCAGGTCACAGTGGCCATAGCCAGTGATCCTGGGGGTCAGCAGGCGGCGAAGTCGCGACATCGGGAGTCCCTTCGAGTTCCGGAAGCCAGGTTCTCGGCGACACTACCCCGGGCCCCAGGACGCATGCGGAGGCGGAGGTGCGGTGCGCTTTCCGTGGCTGCGCGTGGGTTTCACCGGCCCGTCGATGCTGCCTGCGCTGCGGCCGGGGGACCAGCTGCTGGTGGGCCGGCGCGCCCGGGTGCGGGTCGGCGACGTGGTCGCCGCCCGGCGACCGGACCGGCCGCACCTCGTCGTGGTGAAGCGGGTCCAGGCCGTCACCGACGACCACGGGTGGTGGCTGGCAGGGGACAACCTCGCGGCCAGCGACGACAGCCGGGTCTTCGGTCCGGTGTACGCGGAGCACCTCCTGGGCCGGGTGGTGTGGCGGTACTGGCCGCCGCTGCGCCGCCGACCCATCGGCCGCCGTCGCTAAACCCGCGGCCGCCGGCTGCCGATGGGGGCGCGATGGCTATCGAGGACGCGCAGTCGGCGAGCGGTACGGGACGTGGGCGGGCCGGCTGGCTGCGATGGGCGGCGCCGCCCGCGGCCGGCCTGCTGGTCGTCGGCGGGGGCTGCCTTCTCCCCGGCTCGTACGCCGCCGCCGCCACCTCGGGCCCGCGGGCCGCGCTCGCCGCCGCCGTGGCGCGCACTGCGGCGTACGCCGCGACGGCGGCGACCGCCACGCCGGAGCCGTTCAGGCACCCGCCACGGGACCCGTTCCGCCCACTTGTCGGCCCGGCCGCAGTCGGGGCAACCAACGCATCGACGGCCCCCCTGCAGCCGGCGAGGCCGCAGCCAACGTCGACACCCCGGACCCCGCCGGCGCCCTCGCTGCCGCGCCCGACGTCGGGGCGGGCCGGGCCGGCCGGGCCGCCGGGGCCGACTCCCGCGCGGCCGGCGCAGCCGGTTTCGCCGGTCGGGAGCCGGCATCGGGTGCTTTCGGGCGAAACCCTGTGGCAGATCGCGGTCGCGCTGTCCCCGAGCGGCTCCTCGATCGCCACGCTGGCCGCCAGAGCGGATGCGATCTACGCCGCCAACGCCGAGGTCATCGGACCCGACCCCTCGCAGCTCACCAGCGGAACCAGTCTCGTCATCCCGGCGACGCTGTACGCCGGCTAGAGCACCTTGCCGAGGAAGGTTCTCGTCCGCTCGTGCCGCGGCCGGGTCAGCACCTCTCGAGGAGGGCCGGACTCGACCACCACGCCGGCGTCCATGAAGACCATGGAGTCGCCGACCTCCCGGGCGAAGCCCATCTCGTGGGTCACGACCACCATGGTCATGCCGTCCTCGGCCAGCCCGCGCATGACGTCGAGCACCTCGCCCACCAGCTCGGGGTCGAGCGCGGAGGTGGGCTCGTCGAAGAGCATGAGCTTCGGCGACATGGCCAGCGCGCGGGCGATCGCGACCCGCTGCTGCTGCCCACCGGAGAGCTGGTTGGGGTAGGCCTCGTGCTTGTCGCCGAGCCCCACCCGGTCGAGCAGCTTGCGCCCCCGGTCGACGGCCGTCGACCTGGACTCGCGCTTGACGCGGATCGGCGCCTCGATGAGGTTGCCGAGCGCGGTCATGTGCGGGAAGAGGTTGAAGCGCTGGAAGACCATCCCGATCTCCGCACGCTTGCGCGCCACCTCCTTCTCGCGCAGCTCGTGGATCTTGCCGCCGGCCTCGCGGTAGCCGACCAGCTCGCCGTCGACGTAGAGCCGGCCGGCGTCGACGTTCTCGAGGTGGTTGATGCAGCGCAGGAACGTGCTCTTGCCGGAGCCGGACGGCCCGATCAGGCACATCACCTCGCGAGGTGCGACCTCGAGGTCGATGCCCTTGAGCACCTCCAGTCGCCCGAACGCCTTGTGCACGCTCTCGGCCCGGACCATCGCGGCACTCACGCGCCACCGCCGGCCGGTCGGCCCAGGCTCAGCACATTGGCCCGGATCCGCTGCAACGGCGTCCGCGGCAGGTCGCGGCTCGAGCCGCGGGCGAACCGGCGCTCGATGTAGTACTGGAACATGCTGGCCACCGTGGTGAGGACCAGGTACCAGATGCTGATCACAACGAGCAGTTCGATCGTCTGCAGGTTGCTCGAGTAGATGTTCTGGGCTCCCCGGAACAGCTCGCCGAAGGTGATAACGGCCGCCAGCGACGACGTCTTGAGCATGTTGACGAACTCGTTGCCGGTCGGCGGGATGATCACCCGCATCGCCTGCGGCAGCACCACCCGGCGCATGGTCTGCGTCGACGTCATGCCCAGTGCCGCGGCGGCCTCGGTCTGGCCCTCGTCGACCGAGATGATCCCGGCGCGGACGATCTCGGCCATGTAGGCGCCCTCGTTGAGCCCGAGCCCGAGCAGGGCGGCGGTGAACGGCGTCATGAAGTCGTTCATCGGCTTGCTGTAGATCGCCAGGTCGGTGAACGGCACCGGGATAGTGAACGTCTGGAACACCAGCGCGAGGTTGAACCAGAAGACCAGCTGCACGAGTACCGGCGTACCGCGGAAGAACCAGACGTAGAACCACGCGACGGTGCTGACGACCGGGTTCCTGGACAGCCGCATCACCGCGAAGACGACGCCGAGCGCGACACCGACCGCCTGGGCCGCCACCGAGATCACCAGCGTCTGGCGGAGGCCGTCGAGGATGACCTTGGACGTGAGGAACTTCGGGATGCTGGCGTAGGAGATGTTCGCCTTGGACAGCGCGACGCCGAAGGCCACCAGCAGCCCGAGAACGATGGCGGCGGAGAGGTAGCGGCCCCAGTGCCGGACCGGAACGGCGACGATCGCCTCAGCCCGCCGGGCCCCGGTCGACGTGCCCGGGCCGACGGCTTCCTCTCCGCCAGCGGCCACCGGGTCTCCTCGCCTCAGGAGCCGCCGTTGATGTCGGCGGTCTTGCGCGCGCCCTTGCTGACGTTCCACTTCTCCAGCACCCTGTCGTAGCTGCCGTCGGCGATGATCGCCTTGAGCGCGGCCTGCAGGGCGTCGCGCAGCTGGGTGTCCTCCTTGCGGACCCCGATGCCGTAGGGGCCGGCCTCGATCTGCTCGCCCACGACCTCGAAGTCGTTGCCCCCGCCCGAGGTCTTGGCGTTGTACGCCGCCACCGGGAAGTCGTTCATGTCCGCGACGGCCCGGCCGCCCTTGATCTGCAGCAGCGCGTCGGTGTCCTTGTCGAAGGTGAGCAGCTTGATCTGGGGCTTGCCGGCGGCGGTGCACTTCGCCTGCTGTGCCTTGGCCACGTCCTCCTGGGTGGTCCCGCGCTGCAGGGCGACGGTCTTGCCGCACAGGTCGTCGAGGCCGTTGATGTTCTCCGGGTTGCCCTTCTTGACCAGGATCGACGTACCGGCGTTGAAGTAGTCGACGAAGTCGAGCTGTGGCTGGCGCTTCTTGGTGTCGCTCATCGCCGACATCACGAGATCGAACCGCTTGGAGCGGACCGCGGCGATCAGGCCGTCGAAGGTCGCGTTGGTGAACTGGAACTTCACGCCGAGCTTGTCCCCCAGCGCCTTACCGAGGTCGGGGTCGATGCCGATCACGGTCGTGGCATCGGTGTCGAAGAACTCCACCGGCGCGTAGGCCACGTCGGAGCCGACCTTGATGGTGCCGGCCGAGCGGATGTTCTCCGGCAGCTTGGCCCCCAGGCCGGTGTCCTTGGTGCCCTTGGGCGCCGGAGTGCCGCCGCCGGTGTCGTTCCCGCCGCAACCGGCAGCCAGGGCGAGGGTGAGGGCCAGTACGCCGACCAGGTGCCGGCCACGATTCGGCTGAGCTCCCACGGGGTCCTCCAGCGGTACGGCGGCTGGGCGGTCATTCAAGCAGGTCCGCCGCCCGTGGCGGCTACTGTGCGCGGATGCTCGCCGTCACCGCCACCCACGCCGACCCGAGCGACCCGCTCGCCGGGCTGGAGATCGGGGACCGGCCGGAGCCTTCGGTCCCCGACGGCTGGACCACGGTGGCACTGCGCGCGGTGTCGCTCAACCACCACGACCTCTGGACGCTGCGCGGCGTCGGCATCGACCCGGGTCGGCTGCCCATCGTGCTGGGGTGCGACGGCGCCGGGGTCGACGAGGACGGCCGAGAGGTCGTCGTCCACTCCGTCATCGGCGACCCGGCGGCCGGCGGGGGCGACGAGACGCTCGACCCGGCGCGGTCCCTGCTCTCCGAGCGGTACGACGGAACCTTCGCCGAGCGGGTCGCCGTACCTCGCCGCAACCTGGTCCCGAAGCCGGCCGCGCTCTCCTTCGAGGAGGCGGCCTGCCTGCCGACCGCGTGGCTCACGGCGTACCGGATGCTCTTCTCCCGCTCCGGGCTGCAGCCCGGTGGGCGGGTGCTGGTGCAGGGCGCCGGCGGCGGCGTGGCCACCGCGGCGATCGTGCTGGCGCGCGCCGCCGGGATGCGGGTCTACGTGACCAGCCGGACCGAGGACAAGCGCCGACGGGCGCTCGAGCTGGGCGCGCACGAGGCGTTCGAGCCCGGCGCCCGGTTGCCCGAGCGCGTCGATGCGGTGATCGAGACGGTCGGCGAGGCGACGTGGTCGCACTCGCTGAAGTCCCTGCGGCCGGGCGGGACGCTCGTGACCTCGGGCGCCACCAGCGGTTCCGATCCGGGAGCCGACCTGTCCCGGGTCTTCTTCCTGCAGCTGCGGGTGGTGGGCTCGACCATGGGCACGCGTGGCGATCTCGAGCGGCTGCTGCGCTTCTGCGAGGTCACCGGCGTACGGCCGGTTCTCGACTCGGTGCTGCCGCTGGACCGGGCCCGCGAAGGGTTCGCCCGGATGGCTGCGGGCGATCTCTTCGGCAAGGTCGTCTTCACGCTCTGATCAGCGGCTGCCGTCAGGGTGCTCGGCCACCAGCGCAGCGCGGACCGCCGCGCGGGCGTCGTCGAGTGCTTCCGTGACCCGGCGCAGCGCCTCGGCTCCGACGTCCTCGCGGCGGGCCGCGTCGAGGACGTCGTGGCCGAACAGGTCGAGCTCGCGCCGTAGCCCCCGGAGCTCTGTGCGCGCCTCAGTCGCGGCGCGGCGCCGCTCCGATCGCGCCTCCCGGGCGGCGCCCTGCAGCTCCTCGCGCAGGTCCCGCACGGACGCGCGGACGTCGGCGCGGATCTCCTCGGCGAGGTCGCGGGCGGAGCCGGTGACCCGCTCCTCCAGGTCCGCCAGCTCATCCCGCCGGGCGTCGAGCTCGGCTCGCCCGGCAGCGGTGAGGTGGTAGGTCTTGCGGCCGTCCTCCTCCACCCGCTCGACCAGCCCGTCGGCCCGCAGCCGGGCCAGCCGGGGGTAGATCGTGCCCGCGGACGGCGAGTACAGGCCGGAGAAGCGATCCTCGAGCAGCCGGATTACGTCGTACCCGTGCCGGGGCGCCTCCTCGAGCAGCTTGAGCAGGTAGAGCCGCAGGCCGCCGTGGGCGAAGACCGGGCTCACGAACTCGCTGCGCGGGCCAGCACCGCCACGTCGCCCGAGACCGTCCGGACGCGGACCCGCCCACCGCCGGACCCGATGCGGCCGTCCATCCGGCGGCTGCCCGGTGAGCGCGACTCCCGGAGGCCGGCGAAGCCGGAGCTCAGGTGTCCGGACATCGAACGCACCTCCACGTTCGCACCCGTGTCCGCCGGCAGCCGTACGACGACGTCACCGCTGACCGACTCGAGTCTGACGTCCCCGGCCTCGCTCGGTTCCAGGTCGAGCGTCATCTCGCCGGAGACCGTCCGGGCGTGCACGGACGGACCGGCGCCGTCGACGAGGGTCAGCTCGCCGGAGACGGTCTCGAACCGGAGCGACCCACGCAGAGCGTGCCCGGCGACGTCACCGGAGACGCTCTGGGCCTCGACGTCGGCCGAGAGCCCTTCGAGCGTCACCTCTCCGGAGACCGTCCTGACCTGCGCCGGAGCGGCGAAGCCGGCCACCAGGGCGGCCGCGGACACGACGCCGAGCTGCACCTGCGCGGTTGCCGGAACCGACAGCGAGAGCGACACCGAGCGGTGATGGCCCCGCCAACCGTCGAGCAGTCGCGACCAGCCGAGGTCGCCGTAGGCGACGCTGAGCTCGCCGTCCTCGACCCGGACCGTGAGCGGTTCGCCCTCGACGCCGTGGACATCGAGGCGCGCCGGCCCGTCCCCGGCCGTGACCGACACGTCGCCGGCCACGATCCGCACCCGCACCCGCCGTACGTCCGCTTCGAGCTCGAGCCGCCTGGGCTTGTCAACCGTCCACTCCGCCATGGGGCCACCTCCGCTGTGGAAACTCGAGATATATCGCGTCTGCGGTGGCAGGTCAAGCCATGGCGAGAGTCGGCAGGCGCAGTTCGGCAGCTCGCGATCAGAAGCTTGCAGGCACGCCCTCGGGTTTGACGATCAGCTGCCGGTGGCACTTCAGAGCATCAGCCGAAGACGCACGTCGGCGCGTCCCGCACAATGCCGGTTATAGGGTGAGGCCCGATGGAGACGCAGCGGACGGTACTAAAGGCGAAATTCCTATCGATCTCGACTACGGACCACGTAGATTGGGTGGACGGGTCGCGTGGTGACAAGTCAATTCTGATAACGATGGGGCTCGTGGGTTCCGTCTCGGTCTTGCTGACGCTTAGGCGGCTGTATGCGTCCGACAACGGGATGCTGGAAACGACGATCGGCCTGTCGGCAGAACTGCGAAGGATGGTCAGGGTGAGCGCTCCACGACCGCGGTCGGACGAAGCGGCCGTTGCAGACAGGACCAGCACAGCTACTGAGGTGCAAGTTGCGGTTCTCGGCACACCGGCCCGGACAATCGACCTGACCGACCCCGGTTCACGGGCGTTCGGACGTACACACCCCGAGGACATCTTCGAGGCCCGAGGGCCGTCGTAGCGACCCATGGAACCTCAGGCCCGGCAGAGTCGCGCCTCAGTGGCACACCGACGATCCGGAGTCCGAGAACGATCCTCCAGCCGCCGGCACGAACTCCCAGTCGAAGGCACCGGCGTGCAGCGTGAGTCGTAGCACACCAAAGGTGTCGCTGTTGCGCACTTCACTGTTGGGTTGCGCCGTCAAGAAGCTGTAGTGCGACGCACCACCGGTGCCGACCACGAACTGCCGGATCCCGGTCAGCAGGTCCGGAGCACCGGCCGGGCTCTGCGGCGCGAAGCGCTCGTAGTCGTGCTCGTGTCCGTTCAGGACGACGTCGGCCCCCGCCTCCCACAGCGCCTGCCAGAACGCGTCGTACGCCGGATCGCTGCCGTGTTCGCCGGAGCTGAATCGCGGTTGGTGCCAGTACGCAAGCGTGCAGGCCGCGGGATGCGCGGCGAGGTCGGCCCGCAGCCACTGCTCCTGGCGCGAGCCAGGGCCGCACCCCCCGACGTAGGAACACTCGGCGTTGAGCGCGATCAGATGCCAGGCGCCGATGTCCAGGCTGTAGTAACCGTTGGTCCGGTCTCCGGCGGCCGTCTTGAAGTAGTCGTAGTAGCCGGCCGCGCCTGGGCTGTAGTACTCGTGGTTGCCGACCGCGGGGTGGGTCAGGGCCAGGGCACGTCCCCAGGACGGGTCGTAGGAGGCCTGGAACTTGCTCAGCTGGCCGCCCTGGTACTGGTTGTCCCCCAGGGTCAGTACGCCGGCCAACCCGCCCCCCAGGAGCAGGTTCGACGTGGCGAGCTGCCGGCAGGCGCTCGCCGTACCGTTGCCGGAGTTGAACAGGCTGCTGGCCGGATCACAGGCGATGTCTCCGGCCGCCGCGATCACCGGGTCGGCACCACTGGTCCCCGCGATGGTCGCCTGGCCGACCGGGTCGGCGAGATCCGCGGTCGGCGTCGCCGTTCCCTGCAAGCGAAAGACCTCATCGGGCTCGGCCAGTGCATCCTGCGTCACCGCAACGGAGATCAGCTGGCGCTGGTCGGCAACGCCTGCGGGAAAGAAGATGGTTGACGGTGACGGGCTGCCGTAGTCCGCGGTCCCTGCGCTCCCGGGCGTGAGCGCCACCGAGACCGTGACGGCCTCGTCCGGCGTACCGGACAGCGCCACCAGGAACTCAGCGGTACCGCCTTCGGGGGTCGGCTGCTCGACGTCTGCCACTGTGAGCTGCGGCGGCAGCCCGTCGTCGTCTACCACGGTCGCGATGCCGGCGGCGTCGGCGATGACGGCACCGCCCGTGGGCGTGGAGAGCACGAGCGTGACGACCTCGAAGAGCTCCTTGCGGGTGTCCGCGACGACCGGCACCGACACCCGGGCCGATGAGGGCCCGGTCGAGTGGAACGTCAGCTTCCCGCTGACCGGCGTGTAGTCGCCGGGTGCCGAAGCGGTGGCCGACCCGGCCGGCGTGCTGTACGCGACCGTCACGTCCCCCGGCTTCGTGAGCGTCACCGTGAAGGAGGCCGACCCGGCCGCCTCGCCGACTCGTACGTCGTCCACGGACATCCGCGGCCCGGTCGGCACCGGCGGACCAGTGCCGCCGTCGTTGGCCGGAATGACGACATTGGCGCTGGCGTCCGCGACGGTGACGTTCGTCGCCGACATCACCTTGAGCGAGAACGACTCGTTGCCCTCGCTGCGCGTGTCGTCGACCACCGGCACGGTGACCGTGGCACTTGGGCTGGGACCGGGAGGCAGTGAGAGGGTGCCCGTCGTCGACTGGAAGTCGCCGGGAGCGGATGCGCTGCCCTTGACGGTCGTGTACTGGATGACCGCGGACTGGTCGAGCGTGCCCTCGACCGCGACCGTGAAGACTGCCGCGCCGCCCTCGGGGGCCGACGGCACGCCGCGGATCGACAGCTGCGCCGGGAGCCCGTCGTCGTCGACGATGGTGGCCGTGCCGGTGTCATCGGCGATGAGGGCGCCGGTGGAGGGAGCCTGCAGGCGAAGGGTGAAGACCTCGAAGGCTTCCCGGAAGGCGTCGGGCACCACCGGCACCGCAACCGGCAGGTTGGTGGGGCCCAGCGCGGAAAACTGCACCAGGCCGTTCGTCGCCGCGTAGTCGCCGGGTGCTGCCGCGCTGCCGTCGACGGTTGAGTACTGCACTGACGCGTCTGCCGGCGCCGAGACGGAAACGACGAAGCCGGCGGTTCCGGACGCTTCGTCCACGCGGACGTCGCTGACGCTGAAGCGGGGCACCGGCGTGGACCCCACCGCTGCCGGCTGCGCGGTGGCTGGGACAGACGCTCCCCCGGGGAGGCCGCTCACCGCCATCGCGGTTAGTGCCCCCGCCGCGACCACCGCCCACCGCCGCCTCATGACGCAGGACATTCTATCTGCCGAGAGCCGTTCCTGCACGGGAGCGCTGAAAGTGGGATGTCGTCCAGCGACAGAGCCCAGAGCGTGGGCTGACGGTCCAATGATCAGCGGAGATGGGAAGGCGCCGTTGGCGAGGCGAGGCGCCGGGCCTTGGCGCGGCGGCGGGCGGCGTACGGCGTCAGTCGTCGTCGTCGAGTCGTGCCAGCCAGGTAGCCAGCCGGTCGACCGGCGTCTCGAACTCCGGGTGCTCGTCGACGAAGTTCCGCAGCTGTACGGCGAGCCAGCCGAGGCTGACCGACTCCACCCCGCGACGGGCCTCGAGTTCCTCGATCCCGCGGTCGGTGAAGTACACCGCTAGGCCGGTCCGAACGCGGCGTCGAGCAGCGCGAGCTGCTCGGCCTCGTGCGCGGTGGACGAGCCGACGGCGGGGGAGGCGCTGGCACGACGAGAAACCCGGCGCAGCGGCAGGCGACTCCCGAGGTGCTCGGTCAGATTGAGCGCCAGGTACGGCCAGGCGCCCATGTTGGCCGGCTCCTCCTGCACCCACACCAGGTCCTCGGCGTCGGGGTAGTCCGCCAACGCCTCCACGATCTCGTCGGCGGGCAGCGGGTAGAGCTGCTCGACCCTGAGGATGGCGGTGTCGCCCGACTCGCGCTTGCGCCGGCCGGCGGCCAGGTCGTAGAAGACCTTGCCGGTGCACAGCAGCACCCGGCGTACGGCGTCCGCCGCCGGCGCCTCGGGATCGACGAGCACCGGCGCGAAGCCGCCGCTGGTGAAGGCGGCCGTGGGGGACACCGCGGCCTTCAGCCGCAGCATGGACTTCGGCGTGAAGACGACCAGCGGCTTGTGAGAGGGCGAGAGCGCCTGGCGTCGCAGCAGGTGGAAGTAGTTGGCCGGAGTCGTCGGCGCGGACACGACCATGTTGTCCTCTGCGCACAGGGTCAGGTAGCGCTCGATCCGGGCTGAGGAGTGGTCCGGCCCCTGGCCCTCATAGCCGTGCGGGAGCAGCAGGGTGACTCCCGAGCGCTGGCCCCACTTCTCCTCGCCGGCGGCCACGAACTCGTCGACGATGGACTGCGCCCCCGGCGCGAAGTCCCCGAACTGTGCTTCCCACATGACCAGCGCCTCCGGTCGGGCGACGGAGTAGCCGTACTCGAAGCCCATCGCCGCGAACTCCGACAGCAGCGAGTCGTAGACGAAGAACGTTGCCTGGCCGTCGTCGAGGTGGGCCAGCGGCGTGTACTCCGCCCCGGTCGACTGGTCGACGAGGACGGAGTGCCGCTGGCCGAAGGTCCCGCGGCGGCTGTCCTGACCGGCCAGCCGGACCGGTCGCCCCTCCAGCAGCAGCGAGCCCAACGCCAGCGTCTCCCCCATCGCCCAGTCGATCGTGTCCTCGTCGACCATCGCGGCCCGCCGCTGCAGCTGCGGCAGCAGCCGCCGGTGCACGGTGAAGCCGGGTGGCACGCTGACCTGCGAGTCGGCAATGCGCTTGACGGTCTCGCGGCTGACGGCGGTCTCGACCGGATCAATTGCCGGTGCGTCGCTGTCAGCCACGTCAGGTGGCGTGGTATCGGCGTCGCGCGCCTCCGCGAAGACCTTTTCCAGCTGCCCCTGATAGTCTCGCAGTGCCGACTCGGCCTCTTCGAGGGTGATGTCGCCGCGGCCCATGAGCGACTCGGTGTAGAGCTTGCGGACGGAGCGCTTGGCGTCGATCAGCCCGTACATGAGCGGCTGGGTGAAGGAGGGCTCGTCGACCTCGGAGTGCCCCCGCCGGCGGTAGCAGATCATGTCGACGACGACGTCCTTCTTGAACTCCTGCCGGAACTCGTAGGCGAGGCGGGCCACCCGCACGCACGCCTCCGGATCGTCGCTGTTCACATGGAAGATCGGCGCCTGGATCATCCGCGCCACGTCGGTCGCATAGACGCTGGAGCGCGCGGCCAGCGGTGAGGTCGTGAAGCCCACCTGGTTGTTCACCACGACGTGCACGGTCCCGCCGGTGCGGTAGCCGCGCAGCTGGGAGAGGTTGAGGGTCTCGGCCACCACGCCCTGGCCGGCGAACGCGGCGTCGCCGTGCAGGGCCAGCGGGAGCACCGTGAAGCCGGCCTCGCCCCGGTTGATGACGTCCTGCTTCGCCCGGGCGATGCCCTCGAGCACCGGGTCGACCGCCTCCAGGTGGCTCGGGTTGCTCGCCAGCGAGACCCGCACGGTCTCGCCGTCGTACGCCGTATAGGTGCCCTCGGCGCCGAGGTGGTACTTCACGTCGCCGGAGCCGTGCGCCGTACGGGGGTCGAGGTTGCCCTCGAACTCACGGAAGATCTGCGCGTAGCTCTTGCCGACGATGTTGGCCAGGACGTTCAGCCGGCCGCGGTGTGGCATCCCGACGACGACCTCGTCCATGTCGTCGTGGGCGGCGGCGTCGAGCACCGCGTCGAGCAGCGGGATCACCGACTCGCCGCCTTCGAGGGAGAACCGCTTCTGGCCGACGTACTTGGTCTGCAGGAACGACTCGAACGCCTCGGCCGCGTTGAGCCGGCCGAGGATTCGCAGCTGCTCCTCGCGCTCGGGCTTGGCGTGCGGCTTCTCCACCCGCTCCTGGATCCAGCGGCGCTGGTCGGGGTCCTGGATGTGCATGTACTCGATGCCGACCGTGCGGCAGTAGGAGTCGCGCAGGACGCCAAGGACTTCGCGCAGCTTCATGACCGGCTTGCCGCCGAACCCGCCGGTCGGGAACTCGCGGTCGAGGTCCCACAGGGTCAGGCCGTGCTT
>JAABUS010001257.1_pt1 | contig 56948 bp, 49 predicted proteins | sample 5560161 | NCBI WGS metagenome assembly JAABUS01 (sample SAMN10711885, study PRJNA513376) | rock metagenome | isolation source: Antarctica rocks | place: Antarctica: Victoria Land, Trio Nunatak nord | collected 2016-01-04
CGCCCCCCGCCGGCGCCGCTGCCCCGGCAGGTGCGGTGCCCCCAGCCGGTACGGCCGCCGGCGCGGGAGCACCGCCCGCTTGCACCTTCAACGTCCCGACCATCCCCGCTTCCTTGTGCCCCGGCACGTCGCAGTAGAACTCGTAGTCCCCCGGCGCGGCATCGGCCGGTATCGTCGCCTCCACCGTCTGCCCCGCCGGCATGTCGACCTTGATCCCGAGCTTGTCGACCGAGAAGTTGTGGGGCGACGCCCCCGTGTTCGGCAGGGAGATCTTCGCGCCGGGCGCGACCGTCACCGTGATCGGTTTACCGGGAGCGGTCTGTTCCCCGTTCGCTTTCCAACCAATGTCGTAGGCTTCGATCGTCGTCGGTTGCGCCGCCGCCGGACCCGCCGCGGGGGACGTGCCGGCCGCCGGACTGCCGCCCGCTGGCGCCGCACCGGCCGCGGGTACCGCCGCCCCGGCCTGGACCTTGAGGGTGCCGACCATGCCGGCTTCCTTGTGGCCGGGGACATCGCAGTAGAACTCGTAGTCGCCCGGCGCGGCGTCCTTGGGGATGGTCGCTTGGACGGTCTGGCCGGCGGGCATGTCGACCTTGATGCCGAGCTTATCGACCGAGAAGTTATGCGGTGAGGCGCCACTATTCGGCAGGGAGATGGTGGCGCCGGGGGCGGCGGTGACGGTGATCGGTTTGCCAGGCGCGGTCTGCTGGCCATTGAACTTCCAGCCGATGTCATAGGCTTCGATCGTGATCGCCGCACCCTGCGCGGCGGCCTCCCCGCCCCCAGCAGCAGGGCTCGCCGCCGGCTGCTTGGCCGCGGCCGGCGCCGGGGTTCCACCCGCCGCCGGCGAGCCGGGGGTAAAGGGCACAAACGTCGGCGCCCCCGGAACCTTGGATATTCGAGTCGCGACATCCTGACCGGCTTTCCCAGCCGATCCCTCGTCGCCAGCACCGCACGCCGCGAGCACGAGCAACGCGACCAGCGCGATCGCTGGGAACGAGACGAAACGCTTTGTCATTGAAAGGGTCCTCCGAGAAACGCATACAGCGCAACGCGCTACCACGCGGTGATTATCGAGGCGATCCCCATTTACGGAAAGGGCCACATACGGACCCCTCACGACCTCCTGGAACACCTGCTATGGATCGCCCTTGACCGTGCGGTTCTGTCACGTCGCGAAGTGTATGACGCGCCCCCAAGCTTCGCTGTCGGGAAATGTTTGGATTGTCCCGGCTCCAACGCCGATACTCTCGCGGTACGATCCTGACATCGTGGACTGCCTGATGCCAAGCGTCTCAAAGACCGGAAACGAGGTGCCATCGATGACGAGCGAGCCGCGAACGCCCTACCAACAGCGCGCCCTCGCCGCCAACGGGCAAACGTTAGCCATCACCGAGTACTCCACGCCCGGCATCGCTCGCCCTCCCCTCCTGCTCCTCCACGGAATCGGTAGCCGCGCCATCTCCTGGTGGCCGGTCGTCGATCCCCTCGCTGCCCATTTCCACCTCTACGCGCTCGACCTTCGCGGTCACGGCGCCTCCACCAAACCGCTGACCGGCTACCTCCTTCCCGACTATGCCGCCGATCTCGCCGCCGTCATCGATGCCCTGGGTCTCGACTGCCCCCGCATCCTCGGTCACTCCCTCGGCGGTCTCGTCGCCCTCACCTGGGCCACACACCATCCGTGCCGCGCCGCCGCGATCGCCCTGGAGGACACGGCCCTCCGCAGTCAGCCGGAAACGCTCCAAGCGTTCGACGGCTGGCTGACGCTCGCCGCGCTTCCCGTCGCCGACGCCGCCGCCTACTACGCTCGCGAGCACCCCGACTGGTCCCCCGCCGACTGCCTCCGTCGCGCCGAGAGTATTACCGCCACCGCTCAATCCGTCTTCGCCGAGCTCCGCGCCGATGCCGAGGCCAATCTGGCGAACGGCGGCGACCGCATCGCCCCCCTTGCCAACATCCACTCCCCGCTCCTCCTCCTCCATGGCGATCTCGCCTCCGGCGGCATGGTCGTCCCCGATGACGCCGCCCGCCTCGCCATGACCCTCCCCCAAACCCGGCTCGTCCGCGTCCCCGGCGCCGGTCACGCCATCCACCGCGACCACCCCGCCGCCTTCCTCGCCGCCGTCATCCCCTTCCTCGCCAAAACGGAGGACTGAGGACTGAGGACTGAGGACTGAGGACGCGGCACTCAGCACCCAGCACTCAGCACTCCGCTAGACGCATCGCTCCCCCTGCGGGACAATGACCCCGTGCGGTTCGGGCGCGAGTGAGAGGGATGTGCGTGCCATGGCGATGACCCAGACCTGGAATACCACCGACCTGGTCGCGAAAGACCAAAATTACCTGTTCCACCCCGTCTCCAACCTCCATCAGGTTCGACGCGACGGCCCCCTCGTCCTCACCCACGGTGAGGATGTCTTCCTCTGGGATAGCGACGGCCGGCGCTACATCGACGGCTTCGCCGGGTTGTGGAACGTCAACGTTGGGCATGGCCGCAAGGAGCTCGCCGCCGCCGCCGCCGAGCAGATCGAAGAGGTCGCCTTCGTTCCGAATTTCTTTGGGCTTGTCTCACCACCGGCGGTCCAGCTCGCCGCCCGCCTGGCCGGTCTCTTCCCCGACCCGATCAACCACTTCCAGTTCACCTCCGGTGGCGCCGAGTCGAACGAGACCGCGCTCAAGATCGCCCGCTACTCCTGGTGGCTAAAGGGCCAGCCCGGCAAGGTCAAGATTCTCTCGCGCCGGATGGCCTACCACGGGATCGCCATGGGCGCCCTCGCCGCCACCGGCATCCCCGCCTACCACGAGGGCTTCGGACCCACTACCCCCGGGTTCGTCCACCTGACCCCGCCCTACGCCTATCGCCACGGCGAAGGTCTCAGCGACGACGAGTTCATTGCCAAGCTCGTCGCCGAGCTCGAAGAGACGATCGCCCGCGAGGGCGCTGATACCATCGCCGCCATGATCGGCGAGCCGGTGCAAGGCGCGGGCGGCGTCGTCGTCCCCCCGGAGAACTACTGGCGCGCGATCGCGCCCGTTCTCCGCAAACATGACATCCTCCTCATCTTCGATGAGGTCATCACCGGGTTTGGCCGGACCGGCACCATGTTCGGCATGCTCCAGTACGGCGTCACCCCAGATATCGTCTCCTTCGCCAAAGGGATCACCTCCGGCTACATCCCACTCGGCGGTGTCGGCGTGACCGACGATATCTTCGACACGATGAGCGCGCCCGACCGGATGTTCATGCACGGCTTCACCTACTCCGGTCACCCCGTCGCCTGCGCCGTCGCCCTGCCGAATATTCGGATCATCGAGGAGGAGCGCTTGCCGGAGAACGCTGGGCAGGGCGGCGCTTATCTGCTCGACACGCTGAGCACCCTCCTGGAGCGGCCCTACGTCGGCAACGTCCGCGGCAAGGGATTGATGCTGCTGGTGGAGATCGTCGCCGACCAGGCGACCAAAGCCAAGCTCGATCCCGCTCTCAACGCCGGTGGCCGGCTGACGGCGGCGACGCGACAGCGCGGCCTAATCGTCCGCTGCACCAACGACGGCATCGCCATCGCCCCGCCCCTGACCATCCAGCGTCCGGAGCTGGACACCGTCGCCAGTGTGATCGGCGACGCCCTGGACGAGGTGCTCGGCTAGCAACACCTCCGCTGCTTGCGCCCTATCCGATGCTAAATCGCTCGTGGCCCTTCACCGCGGTTGGCTCCGCCTCGACCCGCTCGACCTCAGCGGCGGGCGGCCCCGCCCGGCACCAGGCCACGAAGCGGTCGAGCGCCTCCTCCTCGCCCTCGACCTCAATCGCTACCGAGCCGCCAGACTCGTTGCGGGCAAACCCTGTCAGACCCAGACGGCGCGCCTCCGCCCGGGCGGAGACGCGAAAGGAGACGCCCTGGACCCGCCCGTAAACCCGGATCATTCTGGCGCCCGTCATTCCCCGTCTCGCCCCTCATCGCGCCCGCCGAAGGCCGTGCCATTAGCCGAAGGGAGTTCCCGCCAGATGCCGACGCCCGAACCACGAGCGGTGCTCTGGGACATGGACGGCACCCTCCTTGATTCCGCGGAGTACCACTGGCGTACCTGGCAGGAAGTCCTTGAGCCCGAGGGTCACATCCTCACCCGCGACCGCTTCACCGCCACCTTCGGCCGCCGCAACCAAGCGGTTCTGCGCGAACTCCTCGGACGCGACGTCCCCGAGAGCGAAATGACCCGGATCGAGACCACGAAGGAGGCCCGCTACCGCGAGCTCGTCCGGACCGGCGGCATCAAGCCGTTGCCAGGCGTCGTCGACTGGCTCGCACGCTTGCGCGACGCCGGCTGGCGGCAGGCGATCGCCTCCTCCGCTCCCCGCCTCAACATCGCCACAATCCTCGAAACTCTAGGTCTCGCTGCGATGTTCGACGCTGTCGCCGGCTCGGAGGACGTCACCCGCGGCAAGCCAGACCCCCAAATCTTCCTCGTCGCGGCAGCCAAGCTCGATCTCCCGCCCGCCCGCTGCATCGTCGTCGAGGACGCCCTGGCCGGCGTTGAGGCCGCCCACCAGGCTGGTATGCGCTGCATCGGGGTCGGTCCCTCTCACACGACCTTACCCGCCGACGTGACCGTCCCGTCCCTTGTCGCCCTTCCCTCAGATGTCTTCGACCGCCTCGTTCCGGCGCGTTAGCTACCAGCGATCACGGGCCAAATTCCTGTCCAGGTGGCTGGAATGGGTGCAGAAGCCGAGTTTCCCCGCTCGGCACCTTAGCCCCGGCTACGCCGCGTCCAGCGCCTCGCCCACCTGCTCTTCGACCTCGTTCTCCTCAGGGAACCGCTCGCTCTCCAGTTTCGAGAAAAGCCGTCGCTCCCCGAGAAAGACCTCGAACGACCCTGTCTTGCCGGGGATAATCGCCACGCCACCCGGAAGCTGCTCGTAGTAATCATGCAGAATGTTCTCCGCCAGACCGGCGGCCCGAGGCAGATACCCTCAGGAGGTGCAGTATTCGATTCGGACCCGATCGTTCGCCACATCCGTCATGCCGTGCTCCTTTTCCATCTCGACCCGGCCCCCCCGCCCCGAACGAACCGGGGAGGCGATAGCCCAAGTGTCGCACGCCCGGTGCCGTCATCGACCGGCCCGCTCGGTATCCAGACCCGCCACCAACCGGGATTCGTCCGCATTCGGCCGGCCGCGTAGACTTCGCTCGCGATGGCCGCCGCGAGCCTCACTTGAGGGCGCGGGCGCCCCGAACCCGCCGCCACGGTGGAGACGAGCGTGATCCATCTCACCTTCCCGCGCCGCCAATCTCCCCGCGCCAATGCGAACGAACCGCTGGCGCCGCCCGGCACGATCGACGACCTGGTCCAAGCCCGTCTCGCTGGCCGGCTCGGCCGCCGTGAGTTGATCCAGCGCGCGACCACTCTCGGCATCGCCGGTCCCGTCCTCGGCATCATCCTCCACGCCACCTCCGACCACGCCTTCGGTGTCCCCCTCGCCGCTCCCTTCGCGGCCGGGACACCAACCCCCAGCGGCCGCCAGCCGCGTCCGGTCGCGGGCCCAACTCGCCCGCCTGGACCGCGCCGCCCCGGCGATACCGTCATCACCGCCGCTCCCCGCGAGCCCGACACCCTCCACCCCTGGCTGACCGCGACCGCCGCCGGCTTCGATGTGCTGGACGGGGTGATGGATGGTCTCCTCCGCTACGACAGTAAACAGCACCTGGGTCCGGCCCTCGCCGAGAGCGTCGCTATCTCCGACGACGGCCTGACCTATACCTTCCACCTCCGACGTGACGTCATCTTCCACAACGGCGACCGCTTCACCGCGCGCGACTTCGCGGCCGCCTGGAAGATGAAACTCGACCCAGCTTTCGCCGCCGCCAACACCCTCGGCTGGGACAAGATCGCCGCCGTCGACACGTCCCAGCCCAACACGCTCGTCGTCACCATCAGCGAGCCCTACGCCCCGTTTCTCTCCTATGTCGGCACGAGTTACCTCTGTCCGTCCTCCGCCCTGGCCGCTGGTCCTAGCGCGTTTCGCCGGGCTTTCGATCGCGCCCCGATTGGCACGGGGCCGTTTCGCGTCACCGCCTGGAAATCCGGCGACCGCATCGAACTGGCCCGGTTCGACCAGTACTGGGGCCGCCGCCCCGCGTTCAACCGTGTCATCTACCAAATCGTTCCCACGCTCAGCGACCGCCTTGACGGTCTCCAATCCGGTCGCGGCCAGGTCGCGGGCGGCGCCGGGGCCTTCGCCGCCGACCAAGTTGACCAGGCGCTGGCGGTGCCAGGGCTCGTCGTATTCGAGCACGTCACCCAGAACTGGCAACACCTCGACCTCAAGCAGATCGGGTTTCTGCGCGAGACACCCGTCCGTCAGGCCCTCGACTTCGCTACGCCGAAGCAGCGGATCATCGATGACCTCCTGGATGGACGCGCCCTCCCCGCCGTCGCAGATCAAGCGCCGGGCACCTGGACCTACAACGCCTCCCTGAAGCCGCGCCCCGAAGACCCCGCCAAGGCCGCCGCCCTCCTCGACGCCGCCGGTCTCACGATCGGTCGGGATGGCGTCCGCGCCCGCGATGGTCAGCCCTTCGCGATGGAGTTGTGGGGCATCGCTGGTGACCCGCTCGCGAAACATATCATCGCGCTGATCGCCGCCAGTTGGAACGCGATCGGCGTCGCCACCACGCCGCGCTTCGGCGACGCGGCGGCCCTCTGGGGGCCGATGGGCTACCAGTTCAGCGACAAGATGACCGCCTGCCTCTTCGCCTGGACAAACGCCAACGATCCCGACGACATGTTCTACTGGAACAGTTCCCAGATCCCAACCAGTCCGACCGCCGACGGTGGCAACCTCCCCGCCTTCTTTGCGCGCTACACGTTTCAAAACGCGATCGACGCCCTGACCGCGCGCGGCGTCGCCGAGACCGACGCCAAAACCCGCGTTCAGCTCTACGGTCAAATCCAAACCCTGCTCCAGCGCGAGGTGCCCGTGATCTTCCTCTACTGGGAACAAGCGTTCCCCGCCGCCGCCGCCAACCTTGGCGGTTTCTGGCCCAGCGCCTTCACCGGTCTCCTTTGGAATGTCCAAGATTGGTATCTCACCGATCCCAGCGCCTCCACGCCGGTCGCCTCACCCGCCGCGACGCCGGTCGCTTCCCGCGATGGAGTCTGACCCGCGGCTCCAGGCCGACTCCAACCTGATCCAAGCGCCGCGTCACCCGGCCCACCTCGCGCCCCGCTCGACGGTTCGGGCGAGCCTCGCAGCGCGGACTGGCATGGCTCTTGCCACCTGCCCTCCTGGGATTGGGTCGCGCGCACCCGCAGCACATCGGGGGCGCGGCGCATCGTGACGGGCGCGTAGCACAGGAGCATAAAGGAGGCGGGCGTGGACGGACACCGGTTCGATGGCTTAGTCAGGGTCTTGGCGGCCGGTGGCTCCCGGCGGACGTTTCTCACCCGGTTCGCTGGGGGCGCCACCGGGGCGCTCCTCGCTCCACACGGCTTCTCCCCGGTTGCCGCGGCGCCCACGGCTCCTCAGGCAAGCCAGGGAGCGGTCTGCCGCAAGGCCGGCGAATCGTGCGGCGGCGATCAGTTGTGCTGCGCTGGCCTCCCCTGCCAGGCTGGCAAGGACGGCGCCACGCGCTGCGTCGATCCGAACCCGCCCACCAAGGAACCGACCGCGACCTGTCCGCAAATCAAGGGAATTACTGTCGCCAAACTCGCCGCCTATCGGATCGAAGTCAGTTGCGCGTACGACGACGGCGCCGACCGTACCACCTGTACCTGTACCCCTCGGGCCGCGAGCGGCGCTTCGCCCGTCAAGCGACTCACGCTCGCCCCCAGCGATGTCTGCGCCGAGGTGGTCGCCGGCGACTTCGAGGTCTCCGCCTCCGTTAGCGACCAGCGACGAGCGACCGGCGACAAGACCGGCACCAAAGACAACAGCGACAACGGCGGCCAAGCATCCGCCGGCAACGGCGGCGAGGCCAACGCCGAGGCCAACGGCGGCAACGTCGCCGTCCAGGGCGGGGACAACGTGGCGGTCGACGCCAGTGGTGGCGCAGCGAGCGCCGACGCCTCGGGCGGGGACAACAATGTCGCCATCGTCGGCGGGGGCGGTCACGACCGCGACCGCGGTCTCGCCTCTCGTGTCGGGAAAGCGGTCCTCACTCTGACCTTGGCGGGAAACGTGGAGGCCACCGGCAGCGCCACCTATTGGTGCGAGACGGACGCCGGTCTCTTCCCCGCGCTTGGTCCCGCGCTCGCTCGGGTCAATGACGACATCTCGAAGGACGCCGGCGCCATCGTTCTCCGCGCCGCCGACTGCGATGTCAACCGCGCTCAGCAGGGCTTCGATTGGTACGGCGAATGTCGTCGCCCCGCCAAGCTTCGGGTTCGGCTCAGCGGCCAGGATGGCGACTGCTACAAGGAGCAGGGGCGATACGAGGCGGGCGCCGATGGTCGCCGCACCGTGGGGAAGCTTGCGCCCGGCCCCTACCTAATCACCCCGGACGGCGATACCTGGTGCCACGCGGAGTGCGACGACGTCGACGACAAGGGAAACGTCGTCGTCAAGGCAAATCAGCGAACGACCGTCTGGCTCTTCAACTGCGGGAAAGCGAAGTAACGCGACCTCCCCTCCCAGGAGTAGTGGCTACGTTCACTCAACCTGCACCGCTCCGCGCTCGACGATCATGGCGATCTCGTCAGCGGTGTATCCCGCCTCGGCCAGCACCTCGGCCGTGTGCTGACCAAGCAGGGGCGGCGGCAAGCGGATGCTGAGCGGCGTGCCGAAGAAGTGGTACGGGAATCCGGTCAGCGTGACCGTTCCCAGCGTTGGATGCGGCACCTCTTGGAACAGATCCTGGGAGCGCGTCTGGGGGTCGGCGACCACCTCGGCCAGGTCCCGGATCGGACCGCAGGGGACTGAAGCCGCGTCGAGCCGCGCGACGAGCGTCGCCGCCGGCAGCGCCGTGAGCGTCGCCTGGAGCACCTCATAGAGCGCCGCCTTGTTCGTAATCCGTCCGGCGTTGCTGGCGAAACGGGGATCATCGATCAATGCGTCGAGACCGAGCGCACGGCAAAATCGTGCCCAGATCGCGTCGTTGCCGACGGCGATGTTCACGTAGCCGTCGGCGGCGCGAAAGGTGTCATACGGGGCGATGATCGGGTGCGCGTTGCCCAACGGCACCGGCACGTCCCCGGTCGTCACGTGAATCCCCACCTGATACGTCAGCAACGCCACCTGGCCGCCGAGCATCGACGTATCGACGTATTGCCCTTCGCCCGTCCGCTCGCGGCCGAAGAGCGCGCCGACGATCGCGAAGGCGGCGAACATCCCCGCCCCGATGTCGGCGATCGGAATCCCGAGCTTCGTCGGCGGCCCGCCAACCGGACCCGTCACGCTCATCATCCCGCTGACGCCCTGCACGATCAGATCATAGGCGGTGCGGTCGTGATCCGGCCCCGACTGGCCGAACCCCGAGATCGAGGCGTAGACGATCGCCGGTCGCGCGGTGCGCACCGCGTCGTAGCCGAAACCCAGACGGGTCATCGTCCCCGGCGAAAAGTTCTCGACCACCACGTCGGCCCGCTCGAACAACCGCCAGAGCGCCCGCCGCCCCGCTTCCTGCTTGAGATCGAGCGCAACCGACCGCTTGTTCCGATTGACCGACAAGAAGTAGACCGACTCGCCATCGACGAAGGGCGGTCCCCAGGCCCGCGTATCGTCGCCCCTCCCAGGTCGCTCGATTTTGACGACGTCGGCGCCCAGATCGCCGAGCATCATCGTGCAATACGGTCCGGTCATCACGCGGGTCAGATCGACGACGCGGATACCGGCCAGCGGCAGCGGACGCCCGGTCTCCGCCGCAGCCATCTCGTTCCCGCTCCCGTCCGATCCCGCCGCCATCACGCCCGTCTCCCACCCTTCGTGTTGCGCTCGTCCAACTCCCCTAACGGCGCGAAATTGTAGCAGTGGCGAAGGAACGGCCCCCGGGGAACCATCGCTGGATCAATCTTGCTCCGACGACCCCAAGCTACATTGGCCAACCCCGTAGGAACGGTTCCCCTCCTGGTGACGCCGATCCCAGCCCGTCTCCATCCGCCCTCGCGCGTCGCTCGCGGCCCGTCTGCCCGCCTGAACCGGTGTCACCACACTGGCAGACCATGCTATTGTCGCCGTTCGATGCTGAGAGCGACCGCGCTCGACCGCTTGCGACACGAGGAGCGGCTGATGCCGGACGAGCCGGAACCTGGAACGCGGAACGTCATCCAACCGGAGGCCCAGTTCAGCCTCACGGCGCTCACCCGCGCCGCGAATGTCTCGGTCCGCACGGTTCGGTATTACATCGCGGAAGGCTTGCTCCCGCCCCCGACCGCAGCCGGTCCCGCCAGCTTCTACACCCAAGATCATCTCGACCGGCTGCGGCTGATCGCCCTCCTCAAGACCTGCTACCTGCCGCTGAAGGAAATTCGGCGCCGCCTGGCCGGCCTCGCCAGCGACGAGATCCAGCGCATCCTCGCCGCCGCCGGAACCGCGCGCGACGGGGATGGCACCGACCAGTCCGCCGACGCCTCCTCGATCGACCGGATCCTCGGCACCCGTCAGCCACCACCCACCACGCGGCCCCTCCCACCATCGCCTCCGGCGGACGTCGTCCCACCCGGACTCCAGGTCTGGGGCATGCGCGACAACGATCCCCGCTCCGCCGCGCCACCCCCCATGGCACGCGCCGGGTTCGCCGCGCCCGATCATCTGGCGGCACTCGCGCCGGTCCTCGGGTGGATCGATCCCGACCCGGTCCGCGAAGCGCCGGATGGCGACGGCGACACCTGGCGTCGCGTCTCACTCAGCGACGACGTCGAATTACTGATCCGGGAATCGGCCTACCGCCGCCGCCACGATCGCGTCGAGTGGTTGGTGGCCTGGGCGCGCCGGGTCTTTGGCTAAGCATCGCCGGCCGGATCTGACACGGCCGCATTGGCGGTGTTCACAATCGCGCGGACCCGTTTTGCTGTCGCATCCGCGGATACCACGAGCGATCGTGACGCTCTCGCTCTCTCCTCGTGACGTCGTAGCCGATCCATCTCACGGCTCATTTCAAAGATTCCCGGACGCCCGGTCCGCCCGCTCGCTAGGAGAGAGAGGAATGCGAATCGCCCTCATCGCCGATATACACGGCAACCTCGCCGCCCTCGACGCCGTTCTCGCCGCGCTCGCGCCGGCGGATATCGATGGCTTCGTCTGTCTCGGCGACGTTGCCGCGACCGGTCCCCAGCCACGAGAGGCGCTCAGCCGCCTCCGCGAGCTCGACTGCCCGGTGGTCATGGGCAACGCCGATGCTGGACTCCTCGATCCGCCGCCAGGAGGGAGCGCCTCGGACGATGACACCCGCCGAATCGCGGAGATCGACCGCTGGTGTGCCAACCAGCTCGAGCCAGACGATCTCGCGTTTCTGCGGACCTTCCGGTCGACGATCGATCTGCCACTGGGGGACGACGGTCATCTTCTCTGCTACCACGGCTCTCCGCGGAGCTTCGACGACGTCATCGCGGCCACCACTCCCGCCGCCGAGCTAGAGCCGATGCTGGCGAGCGCTCGCGCCTCGATCATGGCCGGCGGCCACACGCATTTTCAGATGCTCCGCCGGCACGAGGACCTGACCCTGATCAACCCCGGCAGCGTCGGTCTGGCCTACGATCTGCAGCCCGACGGCGACGCACGCGTTCCCCCCTGGGCGGCATATGCCGTCCTCACGGCGAACCACAGACGGCTCGGGATCGCCTTCCAGCGCGTCCCCTACGACAGCCGCCGCACCGTCCAGGCCATGTTCTCCCGCGGCATGCCCCACGCCGCCTGGTGGTCGGAAGCCTGGCGCCAATAAAACATAGACAGAGGGCGGCAGGCACTAGGCACGGCCGCGACGCGTCATCGTGCCGTCCGTCGCCTGCCGCCTGCCGCCTGCCCGCTTCCTACTCCCCGTCCGGCTCGAAATTGATCGGGTGCCCGGCGAAACGGCACTCGCGCTGGATCTGGTCGTGCTCGACGGCCCGCCAGCGGCAATGAGCGCAACAGCTCGCGCCGAAGAAGTAGCGGAAGAGCGGCTCGGCCATCAGGCTCAGCGGACGATCGGTCGCGAGCCGCTTGTATTCCTCACGGACCAGCGGCTCCAACGTTGCGTCCAAACAGGTCGGGTAGCGGATCGGGTGCTCCGCGCCGGAGGCACGGTCACGAAAGACCAGAACCCGCTCCGTCGCACCAGCGGCCGGTTCCCCGGTCTCGACGTCCTCAATCACCTCCAGCACCCCCCAATCCGCCCCGGCTTGGGCCGAGAGGTACTGGAGTAATCGCGCGCGATCGATTGTCCGCTTCGCGAGTCGCTCCAGCAGCGGCATCACCCGGCGCACCACATCCTGCGTCGCCTTGTAGGTCATCGTTGGGTTCGTCCTGTCCGTCGCCCACCGGCGGGGTGGGGAGCGATGGGGTGACGGGGTGGACCAAGTCGCCGGGAGCGCGGTCCCGGCGACATGGAGCACGGATGATACCGCACGACGGGCGTCACCACGTCCCAATCAGATGAACGCGACACCCTGGCCCTCTCCCACCCGCGAGCTCAGTGTCACCCCCGGCCGCGCGGTCACGAGCGGCTCGTGGGCGCCGCGCCGTATCTGCTCCCGTGCGCCGGCCCTCGCGGCGAATCCCACGACCGTCGCGGCATGCGGTCGGTCCAGGTCGCACCGGCCCTCTCGTCTCATCCGGAGTCGATACCCAACGCCTCCGGTAGCCCGGCGATTGAGTCGAGCGTCAGATCGGCGGACCGCATCTCCTCCTCGCCGACCGGCTTCCCGGTCCGCACCAGCACCGTCCGCATCCCAAGGCGGCGGGCCGGCGCCAGATCATTCACCGCGTCGTCGCCAACCATCACGACCTCGGCCGGCTGGAGGCCAAGCGCCCGTACCCCCTGCCGGAAGAACCCCAGCGACGGCTTCCCAACCGTCGTCGCCCTTACCCCCGCCGCCTCTTCCAGTGCCCGCACGAACGGTCCGCTGTCGAGCGTCAACCCCTCGTCCGTTCGCCAGGCACGATTCCGGTGCATCGCGACGAGCTTCGCGCCACCGACCAACAGCCGGAACGCTCGGTTCAGCCGCTCGTACGTCAGCTCCTCTTCCGCACCCGCGATCACGACCACGTCCGCCACCGGATCGCCTTCGTCAGCTACCAGGTCGACCCCGGCCGCCCTTAGATCGTCGGCGACGTCTCCTTTGGCGATCACATAGCACCGCGCCCCAGGGTGCCGTCGCCGGAGGTAGGCCGCGGTGGCGAGCGGCGCCGTGATCAGCGCCTCGTCCACCACCGGCAGCCCCAAGTCCCGCAATCGCCGTCCGAGGCTGGCCCGCGAAACCGTCGTCGTATTGGTCAGCAGCCTGCTGGGCATCCCCGCCCGCTCCAGTGCCGCCAGCGCCGCTTCCGCCCCCGGCACCACGCGCCAGCCAACATGCAGCACCCCATCGACGTCGAGTAGGACACCGTGTACCGGCGTCATCAACCGCCCGCTCGAATCGCTCCCCGTCACCATTCTTTGATCAAAATGCTCGCTCAGACCGCGCCCCCTCGCTCCTCCCTCATTCCGCATCGTCTCCGGCGCTCTCGGCTGCCAACCGCCGCACGTACGCCGGCAAAAGTTCCCAATACCGCGCGGCGGCGATCACGGCGGCGGGGTCGCCCGTCGGCCGTCCATCATCAGCAACCGCCGCCCGGAACCGGTGGCCGTCGTCCGTGATCACCTCCCGCTCCCCCGTCTCCCGCGTTTCCCCCGCTCCCGGCACGCGAATCAGAATCCCCCAGGTCTCATCGCTGGCGTCCCCGGCCTCCCCGCACGCCAACCTGGCGCGCGCCATAAAGACCGCCCCCGGATACGTCTCCCGCACCACCGTCGGGTCCATCTCCGCCCCACTCAAAAACCGGTACGCCGCACCGTCCTCCGTCACCGCACCCTCCATCCCGCTCGCGACTGCCCTCTGCCCTCTACCCTCTGCCCTCTCCGTCAAAACGCCGGCCCGCTGACGGCGAACCCCCACAGGGCTGGCTCAACCGGCGCGTCGCGTGCCATGATCAGCACCCGAAAGCGGCCCATCCCGCCCGGGTCGATCAAGCGCAGGCTCGCCGCCTGTGTCGCCAGGTACTCCTCCGTCGACGTCGCCGGGTCGGCCTGCATCCGGACCAAAAAGTCCCCCATCCCCAGGCTCGCCAGGAACGCGCCCTGCGTCGTCAAGCCGGCGAACGTCATCCCGACACCCTCGCCAGCGCGCCGCAGAACGGTGAAATCGACGTGGGCCGTCAAGTCTTGCTGACCGACATGGGTGAACGGATCATCGGTCACCGTGTGCCGCCGGTGGGCGCGCACCGTTCCCCCTAAACGGTGGCCCTGGTAGAGCTCGCTCGCCTCGTAGCCGTAGTCGATCGCGATCGCGTAGCCCCGCGCGAGACCGCGGCCGGCACTCGCATACCAGCCTGCCGCCGCCGGGCTCACCTCGATCGCGTCGCCATCCCCCAGCGTCACTCCAGCATCGCGTAGCATCCCAGTTGGGTCGCTCCTCCTCGCCTCCCGCGAGAGCTCCCCCTCGGCCTCCGCGAACCCGTCGTCGCGCCAGACGACGTACCGTTCGCGCAGCCCCCCAGGCGCGTCACCCCGCCAGACGAGACGGTGCACCGGAAAGGCATCGGCGACCTCGTTCGCCAGCACCACCCCGACGATCGGCTCCGGGTCCACGTCTGACCCGATCGCTTCCGCCGTCACCACGCGGTCGAGACCCACCTCGGCCATCGCCGCCAGCGCCTGGTCTCGGCGGTGCGTGTTCGGATCGACCAGCCGGTACCGCAGAGCCGCCGCCACTGCCGGCGCCTCGTCCGTCAACCCCGCGATCACGTCGTAGGCGAGTCCACCGATCCCGGCGCCATACTCCCGGACGGAAAACGGGGCCGGCCGCCCCAGTCGCTCCCAGCACTCAGCGAGCTGCCGTGCCAGCGTGAAACCGAAGAACGGATGCGTCTCCGGCGCGGTCAAGAAATCGCCACCCCGGCCCGGCCGCCGCGTTGGCGTCAGATAATACCCACGCTCCGGGTGGTACAGCGCCAGTTCCATGAATCGGGCAAAGGTGATCCGGCCCCCGGCGCTGGCGATGTCGGCCCGGATCGCCGCGACCACCACCGGGTCGCCCCGATCGTCGCCCACTTCAACCGCCGCCAGCCCTGTGTCCTGCTCCTCCATGTCCGCGATTGTAGCCGCGTCCCGCTACTTCGCGCCGTGGGCCGAGCACGCCCCAGGTCCTGGTCGTCGCAGAGCGATCCTGGATTGCCACGACGAACCTCAGCGCGGACTGGCACAAATTTTGATAACGTGACCACGGGACACGATTACGTATCCCAGCGGCGACGGCTCCTCGATCTCATCGGGTCGTCGGCAACGAGTAGCGGAAACGCGACGGGAGACTAAAGCGTGGCAAACGAGCGGCACGACGCCTCGTTTATTGTCGGAGCGATTCTCGGCGGGCTGATTGGAGGCGGCTACGCGCTCTTTCGCGTCCCCCAAGCTGGTGCCGAGACCCGATCACAGATCGCCGCACGTGGCGATGATATGACTCAACGCGTGTCAGCCACGACAGGCGCCTTCAACGATCAAACGCGCGACCTGCTGACCCGCGCCTCCGCCGAAACCGCTCCGATCAGGGAGCGTCTGACAAGCATCCGCCCCGGCGGACTGGTCTCGTCCCCCACCGAAGGGGTCGCGCCCCGAACCGAGATCGTCACTGAACCGGTCCTGACCCTACCCGATCCACTCGAACCCGACCCCGTGATCGTCGAGTCCGAGAACACCGAGCTACCGGCCGACGACCCACCCAACGATCGATGAGTCTCGCCCTCCTGCGCCGGGAGCGAGGCTCTTGCTGATCCAGGCGAACCACGAGCGAACGGAACCACTAGTCAGATCAGCGATCTACGCCGCGACCATCGCGGCGTCGTCGTCAGAGCAAAAGGGGAGCGATCATGATTGGACGCGCGCGTACTGCTCTCAAGTTCTTCGTTTATGGCCTGCTGCTCGGTCTCCTGTTCGCTCCGCGCAGCGGCGAGGAGACGCGCGGCCGCGTCTTGGCCTGGGCGAACCAGGCGCTCAAGGACACCATGGGCGGTATAGGTGGCGGCGGTGCCTAGCTCCACCGGCCGCCCGAGCGACCGGCTAACCCCGGCCGCCGATCACGTCATCGTCGATTTCCCTCGGCCGGCGACCGCTCCAGAGCGGCGCGCGGGAGGAGCGGACCGTGTTTCCCATCGGCGATGAGCAAAACGGGCGCATCTTGCGCCCCGTCGTCAATTACACCCTGATCGCGATCAACATCCTCGTCTTCCTCTACCAACTCACCCTGCCCGATACGCCGCGCGATCCGGCCCTCCAAGACTTCGTCTTCCGCTGGGGTGCCATCCCCTCCGAGATAAGCAACGGACGACACCTAGAAACTCTCCTAACCTCCATGTTCATGCACGGCGGCTGGCTCCACATCGGCGGCAATATGCTCTTTCTCTGGGTCTTCGGCGACAACGTCGAGGATGCCATGGGCCACGTTCGCTATCTGCTCTTCTACCTCCTCTGCGGTCTCGCCGCCGGCTTAGCCCAGGTCTTCATCGACGCCAGCAGCACCGGTCCCCTGGTTGGCGCTAGCGGCGCCATCGCCGGTGTGCTTGGCGCCTACATCCTCCTCTTTCCCCGTGGCAAGATTCGGACGATCGTTTTCCTTGGGTTCTTCGTCACGGTCGTCCTCATCCCCGCCTGGGTCCAAATCGGTATCTGGATCGTCCTCCAGTTCTTCAACGGCGTCGCCGGTCTCGGCGTCCACACCGAAGAGAGCGGCGGCGTCGCCTACTGGGCCCACATCGGCGGCTTCATCGCCGGCGCTGTCCTCGTCTGGCTCTTCCGCGATCAAAAGGCCGTCGAACGCCAGCGGGCCGCTCGCGCCGGCAACCAGGCCTGGCAGCGTGTCGGCTTGACCGGTGGCCGGTAGACGACGCGGCATCGCCGACGTCGCCCGATCCCGTTGCCCCGCGGGCCGACCACCGCGGCCGGCTTCTCGTCCCGCCGCGTCCTCACCGCCGTGTCGCGTCGATCAGACGTCGTTGGTGCGCAGCGCTATTGAGCCTGCGCCCCGGCCATAAGCCCCCACGCCTCCGGACGCCAATCAGGCATGGCGGCTGGCACGCCAGATGCGTCGTCCGCCGCGAGTGACGCGCCTCCTCGACACCCGGAAACGGCTGACGTATACCATCCTCGGGAGACGCCCCGCTCGACACGAACCGCCGGCAGCACGAAAGGCTCAGGAACCGATGTCACCCTTCTTTCGCCTCCAGGTCGACCCCGACCAGCTCACCGACGAAATGTTCGCCTTCGTCACCGATCCGCACCCATCCCGTAACGAGCGCCCGATCATTCACGAGCTGAACGACGTCCACCCGGAGTCGGTCGATGTCTTGGAGTCGATGCTGCTCGATGGCACCGACCAGCGCCAGGACGTCGCCGATTACGTCCGCGCCGCCTTCGTCACACCCGCGACGTAGCGGCCACAAGGGGAGACGAGAGCAGGAAGAAGTGGCAGGTACCCCCCGACTGGGTGGCATTCAACCCGTTCGTTCGCCCCTCTCCCCGCCGCCCTCTGCCCCCTGCCCGCTCTCTGTCAACCGCAGCGAGAGCACCTGGGACACCCCATCGTCGCCCATGCTGACCCCGTAGAGCGTGTCCGCAATCTCGATCGTGCCCCGGTTGTGGGTGACGACGATCACCTGCGTCTCGGTGGCCAGCGATCGCAACTGCTCTCGGAAACGAACCACGTTCGACTCGTCCAGCGCCGCGTCGACCTCGTCCAACAGGCAGAATGGCGCGGGGTTCACCTGCAGAATCGCGATCAGCAAGGCCGCCGCCGTCAACGCCCGCTCCCCACCGGACAGAAGCGCCAAGCTCTGGAGGCGCTTCCCAGGCGGCTGCGCGATGATGTCGATCCCCGGTGGCCCGTTCTCACCCTCCCCATCCTCGACATTGCCCGTCGTTAGGATCAAGCGCGCCGACCCTCCGCCAAACAGGGTGCGAAACGTTCCGGCAAAGACCTCCGCCACCTGGGTGAAGGTCTCGTCGAACCGGGCCCGCATCGTCGTTTGGAGACCCGCCAACAGGTCGTGCAGCGTCGCCGCGGCTCCCTCGACGTCCGCCAGCTGGTTCCGCAGATAGGCGTGGTGGGCCGACTCCCGCTCGAACTCCGCGACCGCGTCCTCCCCGACGTACCCGACCCGTCGCAGCCGCTCCCGCAACCTGCCAATCTCTCGCTCGCGCTCGAGCGCGGCCTCTTCGGTCTCCTCTCCATCGACGCCAGTCGCACCCTCACCCGTTTCGAGCAGACGCTCCGGGTCGTCCATCTCCAGATCGTCGCCGATCCGCCGCCGCAGCGCATCGCGCTCAGCGATGGCCCGTTCGACGGCCAAATCGCTCGTCCCGTGCTCCCGTTCCCGCTCCAGCAGTGCCGCCTCGGCCTGTTCGCGCTGCCGTGTCAGGCGCGTCACCTCGGCCTCAATCCGCGCGACCACCGCTTGCAGCGGGGGGCGCTCCGCGACCAGGCGGTCACGCGCCCGGGTCATGCCCGCCGCCTCCGTCGCCAGCCGCTCGTAGGCGGCGTCCATCGCCGCCCGCTCCCCTTCGAGACCCGCCATCCGTTCAGACCGAACGGCGAGCTCATCGGCCAAGCCTCGCTCCTCCGCGCGGAGGGCCGTCTCGCCTCGTCGCTCGGCCCGCAAGCGCTCCTCCAGGGCTGCCAGCCGCTGACCGGCCGCTGCCGCCAGGCGTTCGGCGTCGTTCACCGCTCCGGCGGTTTGCGCCATCGCGCCGCGCGTTTCGGTGAGCTCGGCGGCGACGCGGGCGACTGCCGCCGCCTGCGTCGCCGCCTCCTTCTCCAGCGCGTCGAGACCGATCGCGCTCGCCGCCGCTCCCTCGTCCAAATTGTTCAGGCGTTGCTGGGCGGCCTCCTGCTCGATCCGCACGTCCTGCAGCCAGTCGGCGAGGCGTTGTCGGTGCCCCCGCCGTTCCTCGCGGGCGGCCACCCGACCCGCTCGCTTTGCCTCTGTCGCTTGCCGCTCGGCGGTCAACTGGCGCACCACGTCGGTCGCCGCCGCCTGTGCCACGCTCGCGTCGTCGCGCGCCCGTTCCAGCCGGCGAACCTCCCCTGGCAGTTCCCGGAGCTCCCGCTCCCGCCCCAACACGCCACTTTCGCGGACCGCCGCTCCCCCAGTTACCGAGCCACCCGAGCGGGCAAGCTCGCCGACCCGCGTCACCGCGCTCCAGCCGAGAGGCAACAAGGGCAGCGACGTACGCGCCGTCGGCAGATCCGCCACCACCAGCGTCCGCCCGAGGAGCGCGTCGACCACACCGCCGAGCTCCGCCGCGGCCCGCACCAGATCCCCAGCCACGCCATCCACTCCCGGTAAAGTCAACGCCTGCCGCGGCAGCGATCGCGACCCCCTCCCCGCTCCCCGGCCGTTCCCACGGACCGTATCCAGCGGCTGGAACGTCGCCCGGCCGGCGCTCGCTCGCTTCAGGTGCGCGATCGCCGCCTCCGCCTGCGCCCATTCCTCCACGACGATGTCCTGGAGGTGTCCTCCGAGGGCAACTTCGATCGCGGTGTCGAATGCGGCGGGCACGTCGAGCAACTCGGCCACCGTCCCCCGGACTCCCTCCAGCTTGCCAGATCGGGCGGCCGCCAGCGTCTCGCGGACGCCGGTGTAGAGACCGGCGCCGCTCTCATGCAGTCGCCGCAACACGTCAAGCCGGGTCGTTGCCTGCCCAAGCCGACGCTCCGCCTCCGCCTCCGCCGTCCGCGCCGCCACCGCGGCGCCCCTCGCTCGCTCCTCCCGCATGGTCAGGTCAGCGAGAACCGCCGCCAGCGCCGCCAGATCGGCGTCATCGGCGGACGCCGTCGCCTCGGCGGCCGTCAATTCCTCGCGCAATCGCTCGATCCGCGCCGCGCGGTCGTTGATGGTCGTCTGCGCTCGCTCGCGCTCGGCCGCATCCGTTTCCCGCCGTTGTTCCAGCAGTGCCCGGCGCCGGGCCAGATCGGCCAGTTGGCGCTCCTCACCCGCCAGTCGCTTCACGAGCGCCTCGGCCTGTCGCTCCTGATCCGCCTCCAGCCGGCGAATGGCCGCGCGCTCGTCGTGACTCGTCGCCACCGCCCTCCGCGCGGCTACGGTTTCGGCTTCAAGCTCCTCCAACCTTGCTTTTAAGCGCGCCTGTTCAGCGGCGACCCCCGCGACCCGCTCGTCCAGCGCGCTTTGGGTATCGGTCATGTCCGCCTGGCGCCGTCTAAGTGCCGCGTGCCGCTCCCGCGCCAGGTCGCGTTCGTGACCGGCCCGTCCCACCTGCTCGTCGAGCGCCTGCCGCCGCGCGTCGTGGGTGGCGACCATCTGCCTCGCGTCCGCCAGCGCCTGGCCCCGCGCTTCGCCTTCGACCCTCAGCTGCTCGACCGTCGCCCGCGCATCCCCAACCGCCGTGCCCGCTCGTGCCGCCTCCCCTGTCGCCGTCGCGACCTCGCGCCGCGCCGCCACCAGGAGACGGCCGTAGTGGATGCCCTGCACCTCGCGCAGCCGATCGCGCAGACCGCGCCACTCCCGGGCCTGCCGCGCCACCCGCTCCAGCGTCTTCAGCCGGGGCTCCAACTCCGTCAGCAAGTCGGTCAACCGGGTGCTGTTCGCCTCAGTCTCGGCAAGATTCCGGTTGGCCTCCGCCACCTTGAGCCGCAACCCGGCAAGGTCGGCCGCGTGCTCGAAGAGCCCCCGTCGCTCCTCCGCTCGCTGGCTGAGCGCCGCGTCCACCAACCCCTGCCCGACCACGACGTGGCTCTGACCGAGGGACGCCGTCAGGTGGGCCACGTCCTTCAGCCGGACGCGACGTCCATTGATCAGGTACTGGTTCTCGCCGGAGCGGAAGGCGCGCCGCGCCACCGTCACCTCGGCGAACTCGGTTGGCAGCCAGCGCTCGCTGTTGTCGAACGTCAGTGTCACCTCGGCCAGGCCGGCGGGCGATCGCCCCTGCCCCCCGGCGAAAATGACGTCCTCCGTCCGCTTCGCGCGTAGCGCGCCATGCCCTTGTTCTCCCAATACCCATCGCACCGCGTCGGCGATGTTCGACTTGCCGCTGCCGTTTGGACCGACAATCGCCGTGATCCCCGCCTCAAAGGCGAAGACCGTCCGCGTGGCGAAACTCTTGAAGCCGTGAAGCTCCAATCGCGTCAGGCGCGGCGCGGGACTCCTCCCATCATCGGGCAGCGTCATCGCGGAGCGTCCCTGGTTGCATCAGCGAGGGCGGGGGTCACAATTGGCGGGGCTACCTTTCTCCGGGCCGTCCGTCGCTCTCGAGCATGGCACGACACCGTTCGATCGCCGACCGCGATCGTGGGATCGTTAACAACGGCTCGCTGCGGGGCCGGATGGTACCATCGGCCAGCGATGCGGCACAACTAGGGTTGAGGAGTCAGATTGGCGAACGTAGCACCGTGGGATGGGATCGACCGGGCGGCATCCGTCTCCCCCTCCACCGCTCCCGCGCCCGATCGCTCGCTTCGCCTTGGGCTCTCGACCGGCTCCCTCTATCCCGACGTCGCCACCGAAGACGCCCCGGCCGCCGCCGCTGCCAACGGCTTCGTCGACCTAGAAATCATGCTCCAAACGGCCGGGGAATACGGCGCCGGCTTCACCCGCCGCCTCGCTGCCCGCTGTCGTGCCGCCGGCTGCCGCGTCCACGCCGTCCACGTCTGGCAACAGCTGCATCCGCTCCTCTCCCCCTACCACCGGCGTGCCGCCGAGGGACTGGCGCTCTTTGACCGGGCCATCGCCGCCGCGGCCGCCCTCGACGCTGGCGTGCTCGTCTGGCACGGGCCGACGCGTGCCGAGGTGACGGCGCCCGATGACTGGGACCGCTTCCTCGCCACCGTTGCCGAGCGCGCCGCCGCGGCCTCCGCCGCGAACGTCACCCTCGCGATCGAGAACGTCTCCTGGTGTGCCTTGGCTACCGTTCGCGACGTCTCCGCCTTCGCCGCCCGGCTGGAAGAATTAGCTCCGGCCACCGCCATCGGCTTCGCCTTCGATCCATTTCAGGCCGCCGAGGCCGGCGCCAACCCGTTCATGATCCTGGCGGCGATGGGCGACCGGGTCGTCGACGTCCACCTCAGCGACCTCCGCCAGGGCGACCCCACCGCCCGTCATCTCCCACCCGGCGAGGGCGACCTCCCCTGGTCCGCGCTCCTTCGCGCCATCGCCGCCTCCTACACCGGTCCGCTCATCCTCGAAGGGATCGTCGGCGGCGACACGACCCGGCTCGATCGGGCCCGCGGCGTGCTTGAACCACTGCTGACGGCGATCGCTGGCGCGAACCCGGACGACCCCTGCTCTGGACCGCCTCCAACCGGCCTCCTGGATGGCATCGCGCTCTTCAACGCGCGACAGTTCTACGCCTGTCACGAGGTGATCGAGCACGAGTGGCATGCCGAGCGGCGACCGATCCGCCGTCTCTACCAAGGCATTCTTCAAATCGGCGTCGGCTTCCACCACGCCCTCGGCGGCAATCACCGGGGCGCCCTCCTCCTCCTGACCGATGGTATCGAGAAGACGGCCCGATTCGTCCCCACCTGTCTCGGCATCGAGACCGGCACCCTCGTCGCCGAGAGCCAGGCGTGCCTCGATCGCCTGCGCGCGCTTGGTCCCGATCAGCTCGCCGCCTTCGACCCGGCCATGATTCCAACGATTCACCACTCCCCAGGCACCGCCGCCAGCCTCGATGGCGTCGCGTCGTCGCCCTAACCGCGTCCACACGGCCCCTCACTGTCCGTACACGTTGGCACGCGATCTGCGTCTCCCGTTGAGCGGGAGGCATCAGGGCCGACCATGCGCAGAGAGACGAGAGAAGGGGGTACGACCGTGCCGTTGACGACACCACGCGAGCTCTTCGTCCACGAATTGTCAGACGCGATGAGCTCGGAGCAGATCATCCTCAAGATGTTGCCCGAGCTGCAACAGGAATCCCAGCATCCCGAAGTCAAGCAGGCGTTCGCGGACCACGAGCGGGAGACCCGCCAGCAAGTGAAAAACTTGGAGCAGGTCTTTGCCGCGCTCGGCGAGAAGCCGGAAGAGACGACCTGCTACGCGACCGAGGGCCTGAAGCGAGAGCACGAGGCGCTGCACGAAGAAGAGCCGACGCCTGAGATCATGGAGATGGGCATCCTTGGCGGCGCCGCCAAGACCGAGCACTACGAGATCGCGACCTACACGCTGCTCCGACAGATGGCCCGTGACCTCGGCGAGCGCGAGGCCGTGCGCCTCCTCGACGAGAACCTCGCTCAGGAGAAGGAGATGGCGAACCGCGTCGAGGCCCTGACCAAGGATCTCGGCAAGGAAGCCAAGGCCACCGCGACCTCGCGCTAGAACCCTCCGCTGACCCCTCTCCGCGATTCGCCAGAGGGGTCAGCCACCCGTCGCGCTCCCCCGCTACGTCCCATTGCCACGATCACCGTTGCGATCGTTGCCCGTAGGCCCCTTCTTGCCATCTGCTGGCTGAGCGTTCGTCTGCTTCCCGTCGTTCGCCTTATCTCCAGGAGCTTTGCCCGAACCCGCGTCCTTGCCGCTTCCCTGAACGAGATTGGCCGCCGGCACGAACCCGTTCTTGCCGCCGCAGGCGATCGTCTGCCAGCGGTTGTCGGGCCTGCCGAGGAGGTCCACCTTCGTCCCGTCGCGAAGTTGAGTAATGATTGGCGCGTCCGTGTTCGGCTTGGTTCGGCAGGCCAGCCGCTCGCCATCGGCCACCGAGACCGTCGCCGTTCCCGTCACCTTCGATCCGCCGTCGGCCGTAGTCCCACCTTCACCCCCGCCATCGCTCGTGCCGGCCGGTTGCTGCGCCGACTGGGTCGTGAGGGTGCCGGCTTGCGCGGTTTGCGTCATCGTCGTTGCCGCGTTCATGTCGAGGACCCGCTCGGCGAAGGTGTCACGATCACCCGTGAAGCCATAAGCTGAGTCCCGCGGTTGCGAGGCACTGTCGCTCAGCAGCCATGAGCGAACCTGATCCGGGGATGCTCCGGGATTATTGCTGAGGTACAACGCGACTGCTCCGGTGACGTGCGGAGTCGCCATGCTCGTCCCGCTCATCACCCCGGAGCCACCCCCCATAATCGTCGACCGGACACAAACACCGGGCGCCGCGATATCGACGTCAGCGCCATAGTCGCTGAAGCCGGCGAACCGATCATCCCGGTTCCGCGTCCGGCAGTGCGGCTTCCCCTTGCCACCCGGTTTCCCATTGAAATCCGCATACGCCGAGACAGTAATGACCTCGTTGTAGGCCGCCGGGACGTAGTTCGCGCTATCGTCCGCAAAGTTCATTGCCGCCACGATGACCGGGATCCGTGCGTTGTTGACGGTATTGCAAATGGCCAGATGAAAGGCCGACGCCGTGCACGGTCCGTCGGAGCCCGGCCCGCCAAGGCTCATATTCACGACGTCGACCTTATCGGTGTTGCCCATCACCCAGTCCAACCCACAGATCAGCACCGACTGGGTACTGTAGCGGTTGTTGGCATCGAGCACCTTCACGGAATAAAGCCGTGCCCCCGGGGCCACGCCGACCACGCCACCGTTATTGTCCTTCGCCGCGATCGTCCCCGCGACGTGCGTGCCATGTCCGTAGTTGTCGGCGTAACTCCCCGTATTTGTACAATCTGTACCACCCGCGACATTGAGATCGGGATGCTTCAGATCGATACCCGAGTCCAGAACCGCCACGCCGACGTCCGTCGGTGATTTCGATGTCTTATCCGTTGTGTAGCTCACCGTAGCCGGATCACGCACCGCGCCAACTCGCCGGATACCGACCGGCATCGTTTGCGAGGCAAGCTCGATCGGCCCGTCCTCCGAAATCGAGGCGACATGCGGGTTGTGGCTTACCCCCTGCACCGCCGCCGCCGGGAGCTTCGCGGCGAAGCCGTGAAAGACGTGGGTATAGGTGAACTCTGGTTGGAGACCCATCTGCCGGGCGATCACCTTCGGGTCCTCATTGTCCTTCAGCACGACGATCACGTTCCGGTCCGGCGGCGCCGCGCTGACGCCCGCCGTGGTCCCGCCTCCTTGACCGACAAGCACGAGGAGGGCAACGACGACGGCATATGTCATCCGCCCGGATCGTTGTCCGGGCTTCACGTTTGACAACCCGAGATCTGTAACCGCTCCGAAGAGCCGATTTACCTTCACCGGGCTCATGAAAGTCCCTTCCTGTCAAGAAATAACGGCCGCTCATCGCTGCCGTGCCGCCACAGGTGGTTCTCGAGATAATGCAGAACGAACCGCGAGCACGCGGCGCATTAAGCCACTTGAAATAATGCAACATAGACTAGTACTCGCGCATGAGTAAGAAGGGCTATTTCGAAGCAGTATTAAGTACTAGTCCTAATAGGTGGTCAGGTGGGGTGACCTCGTGGGGCAGAAACACCTATTATTCCTACAATACGTCTATTTCTCTGTACTGTTGAAGTGGAGAGGAGCCAAGGTTGGCATGGTTCCCCGTTGACACCGTGAGCCATCGTGGCGGGAATGTCGCCCCGCGCGTCCGCTTGCCCACGGCCCGGTTCGCTCGCACCATTGGCTCGGACGTCACCACGGCCCTCGTCGACCACGGCGAACGGTCTGGAGCACCTGGTCAGCATCCGCCTGATCGAAACCGGGTCGCCTGCTGGGGTATCTTGGATGGAGATATCCGCGTCTCGAAACTCCGTGGAGGAGTGTCAGCGATGCCCGAGATCGAAGGGGTTATCGACAGCGGAGATGGACGAGCCGTTGATACGGACGGCGATGCCGCCGATCTCCTCCGTCGCCACCAGGAGAGTCTCTTCCCCAGCGTCGGCCTCTTCTACGACGAGCCGATTGAGTTGCGCCGGGGCGAACGGCAATACGTCTACGACGCCGCCGGCCGCCAGTACCTCGATTTTTTCGGCGGCATCGCCACCATCTCCAGTGGTCACGCCATACCCGAGATCAACGACGCGATCAAGACGCAGCTCGACCGTATCACCCACACCTCGACCCTCTTCCTGATCCGCTCCCAGATCGAGCTTGCCGAACGCATCCGGGCGATGACCCCCCCGAAGCTGAACAAGGTCTTCTTCACCAACAGCGGCACCGAGGCGAACGAGGCCGCCTTCCTCGTCGCTACGCTGCACCGCGATTCAAACGAGCTCGTCGCGCTGCGCCACTCCTATCACGGCCGCTCATTTGCCACGATCAACGCCTCCGGCCAGACGCCCTGGCGCTCCTCGACCCTCTCCCCCCTCCACGTTCACTACGTCGGCAATCCCTATTGCTACCGGTGCCCCTGGGAGAAAACGTACCCAAGTTGCGGTCTCCTCTGCGCCCGTGACGTCGACGCCGTCATCCGGACCACCACCAGCGGCCACCCCGCCGCCTTCGTCGCCGAGCCGATCCAAGGCGTCGGCGGTTTCATCACCCCGCCCCCGGAGTATTTCCAGGAAGTGAAGGCCATCCTCGACCGCCACGGCGTTCCCTTCATCTGCGACGAAGTCCAGACCGGCTGGGGGCGTCTCGGCGGCGCCGACTTCGGGTTTCAGGCCTACGGCGTCGAGCCCGACGTCGTCGTCTTCGCCAAGGGACTCGCCAACGGCATCCCCATCGGCGGTCTCATCGCCACCGACGACCTCGCCTCCTCGATTCGCTCCCTCAGCCTCTCCACCTTCGGCGGCAACCCGATCGCCACGACCGCCGCCCTGGCCAACCTCAACTACATCGCCACCCACAATCTGCGCGACAACGCCCGCCGCGTCGGCGGCTACCTCCCGGAGCGCCTGTGGGGCTTGGCCGCGCGTCACCACATCATTGGCGACGTCCGGGGCATGGGACTCCTCGTCGCCATTGAGCTGGTCCGCGACCGCCTCACCAAGGAGCCGGCTCCAGATATCGCACTCCGGGTGCTCGACGAGGCCAAGCGCCGGGGGCTCATCGTCGGCAAGGGCGGTCTCGACGCCAACGTCCTCCGCCTCTGCCCACCCCTGATCGTCACGCCGTCCGACGTCGACGCGGCCGTCGACGTCCTCGATCAGGCGCTGGCGACCGTCGCGTGACAGGGGATCAGCATCCAGCCGTGGCGCCCAAGCCAACGCACCAGGACCCGTCGGTACTCTGCCGTGCGCACAAGGGGCTTGACCGCTCCTTTCACCTCCGGTAGCGTTGCGCCGTTGGCGGTCACGTCAACCGGCAACCGAACGGGGATCTACCCCTCTCGGCGCCGTCCGTCGTTCAGCGGGGAGGTCCACCTGATGTCGGCCGATCGCCACGCCCGGCTCAACCGGCGCACCGTGCTCAAGGGAACCGCCGCCGGCGCCGGGGCGCTCGCGGTTGGCGTGAGCCCCGTCGCTCGAAACCGCGCCGCCGCCGCCGACACCATCACGATCGTCTCGCCGATCCCCCTGACGGGTCCCCTCGCCTCCGACGGCCAGGAGATGAAGCGCGGTCTGGAGATGGCCGTCGCCGAAGCCAAAGCCGCCAAGATGGCCGGTGGCGCCGACATCAAGCTCGTCCAAATCGACACGTCGAGCATGACCCCCGAGATCGTCTCTACCACCTTCAGCCGGGCGATTGACGAAGAGAACGCCGACGCCATCATCATCGGCTACGCCACCGGCACCACTCCCGAGTACGACATCCTGGCCGAAGCCGACGATCCGCCGCCGTACATCCATTTCAACACCTTCGAAGCCACCGCCAAGATTGTCCGCGGCGACCCCGAGAAGTACTACATGGTCTTCCAGGGCGACCCATCCGAGATTTGGTACGGCCAGGGCATCCTGACTCTGATGCAGAGTCTGCAGGCGAGCGGCGCCTGGAAGCCCGCCAACAAGACGGCCGCCGTCGTCACGTCGGACAATCTCTACTCCCAGAGCATTGCCGGCGCCTTCAAGGACGGCGTCACCAAGCTCGGTTGGAAGGTCGCCGTCGACGAGAAGGTTCCGACTCCCGTCTCCGACTGGACGGCGGTCCTCGGCAAGATTCGCGAGGCCCAGCCCGCGATGATCGTCAACACCGACTTCAACCCTGCCGATCTGGCGACCTTCACCAAGGGCATCGTCGAAGATCCGCCACCGGCGCTCCTCTACGAGCAATACGGCCCCTCGATCCCCGAGTTCATCAAGCTCGCCGGCGACGCCGCCAACGGCGTGGTCTGGTCGACCGTGATCGGCGTCCTCCCGGACAAAACCGGCGAGGCCTGGAAACAACGCTACACGCAGAAGTGGGGCGAAGAGCCCGGCCTCTCAAACTCCGGCTCCTGCTACGACGCCGTCATGCTCTACCTCAAAGCCGTCGAGCAAGCCGGCGGCGCCAAGGATCGGAAGAAGGTCTGCGACGCCATCCGCGGCATGACCTACCGCGGCGTCTGCGGCGCCTACCGCTTCGACCCGGCTGATCAGACCGCGATCCCCTACCCCGACGTCGCCAAAGAGCCCGAGCAGGGGATGCCGCATCTCTTCTTCCAAATCCAGAACAAGCAGCAGGTCCTGATGGCGCCTGACCCCTTCACGACCGGCGCGTTTCAACTCCCACCCTGGCTCAAGCAATAGCATCCAGGAGCTGAGGCGGACGCCTTGTCAGCTGGTGCCTGGCGATCCCCCTCAGCTCCCCGACCGGCCGGCGCCGCCCGCCCGGCCCCTCGCGGACACGACCGCTGCAAGGGTCCCCAGATGACCGACACCATCCTGCAATGCGAGGGGCTCACTCGCTCCTTCGGCGCGCTCGCCGCGGTCAATCGTCTCAGCTTCACGGTCGAGCGCGGTCAGGTCTTTGGCATTGCCGGTCCCAACGGCGCGGGCAAGACGACCCTCTTCAACGTGCTGTCTGGCCATGTCCCCCCTTCGTCGGGCACGATCCGATTCAACGGGCGGCCCATCCAGGGCTTTCCTCCCCACCGCGTCTGCCACCAGGGGATCGCCCGCACCTTTCAGCTGCCACTCGTCTTCGCCTCCGGCACGGTCGAGGAGAACGTCATGGTCGGCGGCTATTTCGGCCGTCGTGGCGGCTTTCCCGGTCTCGGCTTCGACCGCGCCTCGAAGCGCCGGGTCGCCGGCGCCCTGGCGATGACCGGCCTGACCGACCGCCGCGCCACGCCCGCCAACCGCCTCTCCGTCTTCGACAAGAAGCGCCTGATGATCGCCTCCGCCCTCGCCACTGAGCCGGCGATCTTGATGCTCGACGAGCCGGTCGGCGGGCTCAACCACGACGAGATCGACGAGTGCGTGGCGCTGATCCGTCGCCTCAACCAGACCGGCGTCACGATCCTCCTCATCGAGCACGTCATGCGCGCGCTGATGACCCTCTCCGACCGTGTCCTCATCATGCACGCCGGTGAAAAGCTGGCCGAGGGCACACCAGAGGAGATCCGTCGCGCGCCCGAGGTGATTCGCGTCTATCTCGGCCGGCAACCCGGCGACGAATGATGATCGACGCCTCGCCGCCACTCCTCGCCGTGCGCGACCTCCGCGCGGGCTACGGCGAGACCGAAATTCTCCACGGCTTGTCGCTCGACGTCGCCGAGGGCGAGGCGGTCGTCATCCTCGGCCCGAACGGCCACGGCAAAACCACCCTCCTCCGCACCATCTCCGGCCTCATCCGGGCCCGGGCCGGAACCATCGACTTCGCCGGTCATCCCCTGCGCGGCCGCCCGCCGGACGCGGTCGCCGGGCTGGGGCTCATCCATATCCCCCAGGGAGATCTCCTCTTCACGGAGATGACGGTCCTCGAAAACCTCCTCATGGGCGCCTACCGCGCCCCCGCCTGGAGCCAGCGCCGTCTGCGCCTCGAGCACGTCTTCACCATCTTCCCGCGTCTCCACGAGCGCCAGAGACAACTCGCCCGGACCCTTTCCGGAGGCGAGCGGCGGATGCTGGCGATCGGCCGCGGTCTGATGGGCGACGCCCGGCTCCTGATGATCGACGAGCCCTCGCTCGGACTGGCGCCGGTCATCATCCAGGAGCTCTACGCGCGGATCGCCGAGATCAAGGCCGCCGGGCGACCCCTGCTCCTCGTCGAGGAGAGCGCCGCCCACATCGAAGGGCTCGCCGACCGCGTCTACCTCCTTGAGAACGGCGAGATCGTCCGTACCGGCCGGCCGCGCGATCTGCTCGCCGACCAAGCACTTCTGCGTACGTACCTTGGGGTCGATTGATCCATCGCCGATCGAGGGGTTAGCAGTGAACGAGTTAGCGCTGGCACTCTATACCGGACTGGTTCTCGGCGCGATCTACGCGTTGATGGCGCTCGGGTTCACCCTCGTCTACGGCGCCCTCCGCTTCTTGAATCTTGCGCTCGGCTCGCTCTTCACCCTCGGTGGCTACGTCGCCTGGGTGATCGCCGGTCAGCTCGGATTGTCTCCCGTCCTCGGCCTCATCGGCGCCTTCGTTCTCGTCTCGCTCGTCGGCGCGCTGATCTACCAGGTCGCGGTCCGCCCGCTCGTTGGGCGGCCGGGTTGGGAAATCGCCACCATCATCGGCACGCTCGGCGTCGGGCTCGTCATTCAACAGCTCATCCAAATCATTTGGGGACCGCGCAACCAAGCCATTCCGCAATTCATCGGCGGGGGCTTCCACCTGGGCGACGTCCTCGTGGTCCAGTATCAGCGGCTCGCCATCGTTGGCGTCTGCCTGGTCGTGCTCCTCGCGCTCGGGCTTTTCCTGACCCGCACCCGCTACGGCCTAGCCGTCCGCGCCGTCGCTCAAAATCGCGACGCCGCCTACCTGACCGGGATATCGGTCCACCGCGTTTTTATGCTCGTCATGGCGCTCAGCGCCGGGCTCGCCGCCCTCTCCGGCGTTCTGCTCAGCACCATCCTCATCAGCCTCAACCCTACGGTCGGCCTCACCTATGGGCTGCGCGGGCTCGTCGTGACTATCTTCGGCGGGCTCGGCAGCATTGTCGGCACCCTCTACGCCGCCTTCATCATTGGCCTCTTCGAGGCGTTCGTCTCCGTCTACTTCGGGGAAGGCTGGAAGCTGCCGGCGCTCTTCGTCTTTCTCATCCTCGTCCTCGCCGTCCGCCCGGCCGGCATCGCCGGCATCGCGGAGGAGGCGCGCGTATGACCGCCCCGCTGGAGACCGAAACCGATCCCGAGGCCGCGGTCGCCGGGCTTGGGGCAACGGAGAGCGCCGCGCCCGACGCTCGCAACGCCCGCCAAGCGACCATCCTCGACTGGCCGCTGCTCGCCGCCGCCCTGCTTGGCGCGCTCCTCCTGCCCTGGCTCTTCCATTCCACCTACTGGTTGAAGATCCTGATCCTGATCTGCATCTTCGCCATCGTCAACCAGAGCTGGAACCTAATCATGGGCTACGCCGGCATCTGGTCCTTCGCCCAGTTGGCGCTCTTCGTCCTCGGTGGCTACACGACCGCCTTGCTCGGCAAGAACTACGGCGTCTCGCCCTACCTCGGCACCCTCGCCGGCGGTCTCGTCGCCGTCCTCGCCGGTCTCGTCATCGGCCTCCCCTCACTCCGCCTCAAAGGCGCCTACGTCTTTCTCCTCACCATCGGTTTCCACGAGTTCTTCCGCAACCTCTTCATCCTCGATACCTCGCAACGCTTCGGCGGTCAGTACGGCCTCACGGGCTTCGGCAAATGGGACTTCGGCGGCGCGACCTCGGTCGAGCGGCTGACCCGCATCTACTACGTCGCCCTCCTCCTGCTCATCATCATCAGCCTCATCATCTGGAAGATCATCCATTCTCCCCTCGGCCTCGCCTTTCGCGCCCTGCGCGACGCCGAGCCCTACGCCGCCGCCCGCGGCGTGCCCGAGTACCGCTTCAAGCTGATCGTCTTCAGCATCTCGGCGTTCTTCACCGGGCTGGCCGGCGCGTTTTATGCCCACTACATTGGGTCGATCTCACCCGGCAACCTCGACTTCGGCGACCTGATGAACCGCCTGACGATGATCGTCGTCGGTGGCTGGGGCACCTTCTGGGGGCCGATCCTCGGCACGATCGTCGTCCGCTACTTCGACGAGCGGCTTCGCGACATCGACCAGTGGCGCGTCCTCATCTTCGGCGCCACCATGGTCGTCGTCGTCATCTTCCTCCCCGAGGGACTGGTCGGCCCCCTCAACGCGCTCAAGCGACGTGCCGCCCTCGCCATCGAGAGGCGCCTCCCCAAGCGCCGCCCGTGACCGCTCGCCCACCTTCGGGTCCGGCTCACGCCAGCATTTGCCACTCGCCAAATCGCGGATACCGGTTCGCCACGCAAGGGATCGCAGCGGTTAGCCTGTCGGTGCTGCCTCGTCCGCCGCTGAGGACGACCCGTCAAGGACGGCCACTGAGGACGACCCGGACATGTCACCTCTCCCGCGTTGACCGCGTTTTCAACAGACTGCGCCGCTATGGGGGCCGATTGCACGCGGCGAGCCCATCGGGCACCTGTTAAGCGAGACAGCACGACGGGCTGGGACCATCCCCAGCCCGTCGTCGCGATTGGTCGCGTGGGACGCTGCGAGGTCGGGGCGGCGGGCGCCGGCGGCGTCGGTGCCCACGTCAGGACTTCGGCCAGCGGCGTTCCCAGCGCGCCCTCCAGCTCTCTGGCGCCTCGGTTCGGTCGGGCAGGTGGGCTGTCGGCGTCGGTGTCGCGCACCAGAGCCCGGACGCAGGTCGAGTCGAGCCACCGCCCCCGATGGCGATAGCAGTGATCCGCTTTGACAGATCACGAAACGGATCATAGGATGGGGACCATCCGGCATAACCCACGGCGTGGACCGGCCTGCCTCGTCACGGGTCCTCCTCAGGTCCCCTGCCCTCTCGCCCTATTTTCCGAAGGGAGCTTCCCTATGCCTCGCCTCGCGGTTCTCGCCTCCATCCTGCTCCTGCTCACGGGCGTTGTGGTCGCCGGCCACGCCCCGACCGCCGCCCAGGACGCCTCCCCGGTCGCCTCGCCTGCGCCCCTGCCGCCGCTGCTCGCGGACTACGGGGCGGCCTGGTCGTCCGGGGATCCCGCTCAGGTGGCCAAGCTCTACGCCGACGATGCGCTGTTCGAGGAGGTCGTCCTCGGTGGGGCCATCACCCACAGCTCGGCCGACCTGACGGCCTACGTCGGTGCGCTCTTCGCGGCGTTTTCCGACTTTGCGCTGACGCCCACGTCGGGCTTTGTGATCGCTGACCACGCCGTGGCCGAGTGGGTGGTCACCGGCCGCTACACTGGAACGTTCGGCCCGCTCCCGGCCGGCACCGGGCAGCATGTCGAGTTCCGAGGGGCAACGGTCCTGGTCCTGGCCAACGGGACGATTCAGCGCGACAGCGAATACTGGGACCTGACCACGCTGTTGACGCAGGTTGGGGCGATGCCCGGGGGCGGGACACCGGCGGCGTAGCAACCGACCTCGAGCGAACGCGGAGCGTCGCCTCTTGGCGCAACCAGGCGGGCCGGAAGTTGCCACGTCTCGCCACGACAGGCTTGCCACCTGTTTGCACTCACCTGTGGAAGCCAGGGCGCCCGCTCGCCCCCGGATCGCGGCACGAAGCGGCGGCAAGGGCTAGGCCAGATGGCTAGCCGAGCATCCTGTCCGGCTTGACAGGACCGCCCGCGGGTGTAGCCTGATGGGCAGCCGGTTCGCGCCGTGCGACCGCTGACCCCGTCGTGCGCGAGGAGGTTCCCGTGGCTGAGGTGAGTACGCCGTCCTGGAGCATCACCGGCGACTACTTCGAGAACTGCAACTGTGCCGTCGTCTGCCCCTGCCTCTTCTCGCCCAACGCCCCCCTGACCTCGCCGCCGACGGAGGGCGCCTGCGAGGTCGCCTTTGCCTTCCACCTCGATCGCGGCGGCTATGGCGACGTGACGCTCGACGGCCTCAACGCCGCGCTGATCGCCCGCACGCCCGGCCCTATGGGCGAGGGCAACTGGACGGTGGCGCTGTACCTCGACGAGCGGGCCGACACGCCGCAGCGCGAGGCCCTGCAGGCGATCTTCACAGGGGCGGCCGGGGGTACGATGGGCGCCTTCGCACCCCTAATCTCAAAGGTGCTCGGAGTAAAGGCGGTGCCGATCGCCTGGCGCAAGGAGGGCAAGCGCCGGGCGGTGGAGATTCCAGGTGTGATGACCATGGCGGTCCGGGCGGTCCCGAGCGTGATGGGCGAGGATCGGGAGCTCACCGCGCTCAACGCGCACCCGTTCGCACCCGACGGCCTAGCGATGGCGGTCGGGGAGGACGGGAGCACCTGGACCGACTACGGGATGCGCTGGGACAACTCCGGCAAGAACGGCCACTATGCGGCGATCCGCTGGTCCAACGGATAACACCCCCGATGGTCGCCGGCCCGGTCCCCGTCCCATGGCGAAGATCGACGCTGGAGCGCGGACAGGTGGTCCTGCTCGGGCTCCTCGCGGTGCTGACAGTCGCGGCTTGGGCCATGACCATTCACCAGGCCCGGACGATGGACATGCCAATGGGCGTCGTCGCCCGGGGTGCGGTGGCGCCGGAGCCACGGGCGGCCGCCCCCAACGGGATGGACGGCAGGGCGATGGACACGCCGGGACGTGACGCAATGGGAACTGCGTCCGCCGCTGGCATGGCGGGGATGGCCTCCTTGAGATGGTCGTGGGATGCCTTCGCGGCCTTCCTCGTCGTCTGGGCGGTGATGATGGCCGCGATGATGTTTCCGGCTGCCGCCCCGATGCTGCTGCTTGTCCGCAAGATCGCGGGGGCGCGCCGAGCACGGGGTGGCGCCCTCATCCCGACGTGGGTCTTCGCCGGCGGGTATCTGCTGGTCTGGACCGCGGTCGGGGCCGTGACCTGGGTGCTGGTGCGTCTCGGCAGCGCCCTGTCGGGTCACCTGGGCGCGGCGGACCGCGAGACGTGGGCCCCAATTGCGCTCGGGGCGACGCTGGTTGGTGCCGGGCTCTACCAGTTCACTCCGCTCAAGGTCGGTTGCTTACGCCAGTGCCAGTCGCCCGTCGGTTTCGTGATGACCCGCTGGCAGGACGGTTACCGGGGGGCGCTCCGGATGGGGGTGGTGCACGGAGCCTACTGCTTGGGGTGCTGTTGGGCGCTCTTCGGGGTGCTGGTGGCGGCCGGGGTGATGAGCCTGGCCTGGATGCTCCTGCTCACGCTCGTCGTTTTCGCCGAAAAGGTGCTGCCCCTTGGGCCACGAGCTCCGCAGGCCGTGGGCGCCGCGTTCGTGGTTCTCGGCGTACTGGTGGCGGGCGGCGGCGCCGAGCTGCCCTGGGCCGCCTAATCGCGACGGGGCGAGGCGTCTCCCGCTACGCCTGACTGGCAACGAGCCAGCCTGTTGAAAAAGACAATGATTGGTCTCCACGGGTTGCCATATCGGACCATAGGGCCCGGATTAACCGAATGTGAGCCTCCATTGAGCCCCCTGAAAGTGGTCGGACGCTCCACCCGTGGAGTTCGGGGTGATCGGCGAAGCGTGCCGGGACCGATAGGAACGGGCTGCGGCGTTATGGGAACCGCGCGCTCGCGGCGAGCCCGTCGGGCACCGGTATAGCGAGGCAGGACGACGGGCTGGGAATGGTCCCCAGCCCGTCGTCGCGCTCGGTCGTGTCGGTCGTTACGCCGTCGGGGTGGCGACCGTGGGGGTCGTTGCCGGGAAGCCGGGTAACCCCGGTCCCATCCGGCTCCCCGTCACCGGCGGGGCACCGGCCGTGGCAAACTCTTGGACGGTGGCACCTGCGGCGTCGCGGAGGGTGACCTTGCCCTGCGATTGGTCGTCGACAAGGGACCGCCCGTCCTCGCTCACCACCGGGTAGGCGTCGTTGGTGGTGTAGCCGACGTGGACCCCGTTCGCGTCGGTGACCACCAAACTGGCGGTGAAGTGGATGCTACGCGGCCCGGTGGGTTCCCACGTCCCGACGCTGGGACTCTGGTAGACCACGCCGCGGGCCGGGTCCGCGGCGGTCGTCGGGTTCGCGAACGTGGCGGTGCCGTCAGCGGCGAAGACCCCCAGGGAGGGGCCACCCGGGGTCATGACGTTCCAAGCGCCGATGATCGGGTGGCTAGCCATGGCGTCGGGGGTGGTGTCCTGGGCGGCGACACGACCAACGCGGCTGCCGAGGCCGATGGCGGCGCCGACGGCAGCAACACGTCCCAGGGCGGCACGGCGGCTGAGACCGGACGGTGAGAACACGGCGTGGCGGTGCATCGGGATGCTCCTTCTTGATGTCTCTTCTGTCACGCGGCGGCGATGATCGTCAGCCCGTCGTCCTGCTCGGTCGGGTCGGTCGTTACGCCGTCGGGGTGGCGACGGCCTCGCCCGCCAGGAAGGCCAGCACGATCCGGTTGAACTCCGCGGGCTTCGCGAACGGGGCGAAGTGGCCGGTGCCGGGCATGAGCACCAGTTCCGCCCCCGGGATCAGCTCGGCCAGCCGCCTCGTGTGCTCCGGCTTGATGAGCTCCTCCTCCGCCCCGTCGAGGATCAGGATCGGCGTCGTGACCCCCCGCAGTTGGGTCTCGCTGAAGTTCGGCGCGACCTTGGTCAGGGCACCGAGTACCCCCAGCAGCTCCTCGAACCGCTCCGGCTCCGGCGACAGCCGCTGGTAGTCCGCGATGAACCGCTCCCAGGGGGGGACCTGATCGCTCAGCGGCGGTTCGGCGTAGACCCCGTCGGGCGTGAAGTTGGCCCCGTAGATGACGGCGCGATCCAGCCGGTCCGAGTGGTCGATCGCGAGTCGGAGGCCGATGATCGCCCCGTCGCTCCAACCGACCAGGTCGGTCTTGGTGATCCCGATGTAGTCGAGGAGGCCCAACGCATCGGCAGCCATCTGCTCGTAGGTGATCGGCAGGTCGCCCCAGGTCGAGCGGCCGTGGCTGCGGCTGTCCATCGCGACGACCCGGTAGGGGCCGGCGGCCAGCACGGGCGACAGGTTGACCCACCACTCGGCGTTGCTGAAGCCGCCGTGCAGCAGCAGCACCGGTTGGCCGGCGGCCGGGCCGTGGACCTCGTAGTAGAGCTCCGCCCCGTTGATGGTCGCGGTCTGGCCCCAGGCCGGAGGCGTCGCCTCCGGCACGCAGGGCGTGGCCTCCAGGGCGGCGGCGTGAGTGAGGCGTCCGCCCAGGGCGAGGCCGAGGCCGCCGGCGCCGAGGCCGGCGAGCGCGGTGCGGCGGGAAACGGTCTGACTGGTGTTCGACGTCGGCATCGGATCGCTCCTCTGCTTGTCGTGCTCCGAGAGCTCGATCGCCTCGGCGGGGTCGCTCCCCCTGCTATCGCGCGCCGGCGCGCTCGGTCGTCATGCGTTACGCCGTCGGGGTGGTCGAACGGAGAACGCCCCTCCAATCACCGCCAACGTGGGGCTGCGGCGAACATGGCGCTGGCGGTGAGGAGCAGGAAGCGGCGCCTGTCCGGCTCCGCGACGCCGGCTGCCGGAACCGGTTCCGGCAGCCGGTCGCGCCACCCCGTTACGGAACCGGCGTGGCGTTCTCCTCGCCGGGAAAGCCGGGGGTGCCGACGCGCATCTTGACGGCGGTGACCGGTCGGCCCGGCGTGCCGGGCGGCACCACCACGACGACGGCTCCGGCGGCGTCCCGGATCGTTACCGTCACCAGCGACCCGTCGTCGACGAAGGTCGTCCCGTCCTCGCTGACCCGCGGATGGCCGTCGATGGTGGCCGACCCGGCCAGCTCGCCCGTCATGTCGGCGATCGCCTACACGGCGGTGAAATGGCCGGTCCGCTCGTCGTACGGTTCCCAGACGCCCATGGCCGCGCCGGAGTATTGGATGGTGCCGTCCATCCCGATCCCCGCCGGGACGAAGGCGAGACTGACCGTGCCGTCCGCGGCGAACAGCGACGGCACGGGAACCTGCGGATCATCGGCGCGGGCCGGGTTCGCCATCGCCAACCACATGCCGCTCAACGGGTGGTTGGAGAAATCCGGCGTCGCGTCCTGGGCGGCGGCACGACCGAGACGGCCGCTCAGGCCTAGAGCGGCACCGACGGCAGCGACGCGCCCTAGGGCAGAGCGACGACTGAGACCGGTCGGTGAGAACACGGGGTGGCGTTGCATTGGGATGCTCCTTCTCGATGACTCGTCTGGCTGGCGGCGACGATGAGCTTCAGCCCGCCGTCCCGCTCGGTCGTGTCGGTCGTTACACCGTTGGGGCGGCGGCCGTGGGCGTGCCCGGGGGGAAGCCCGGCGAACCCGGGCGCATCTGGATGCCTGCCCCCGGTCCTGTTGCTCGTCATCCCGGCCCACCCGCAGTTGCCTGACGCTTCGTTGCAGGAGAGCCACTCCGCTTTCGACGTCGCCGTTACAGGATTTCGGTGGCTTGGGACCAGACGGCCTGCCAGCGTCCCTCGCGCCGCTCGTAGACATCGGTATGCCAGTAGTTGCTGAGACCGATGTCTTGCCCCTCGATGACGATCTGCAGTTGCGACTGGTACCGGATGACCGCCGCCTGATCGTAGAGGTGGACACGAATCTCCGAGACGGGCTCGAAGACGAGATAGTCGAGTCCGCCGGAGGCAATGCCCCCCAGATACTCCTCTTTCGACAACGCGCCGCCCGCGGGATTGATGAGCTGGAAGTCGTCCGCGTGCAATTGCTCGGCGACGTCCATGTCGGCCTCCACCAGGGCACGGAGACGCTCCCGTTCGGTGGAGCGGATCAGCTCCGTAAGCTCGGCGTCAGCGGCCGAGGGCGTTGCCCGGGCGTCAGGCGTCGCGTCCTGGGCGGCGGCGGGGCGCACGGCAGCGGCCAGGGCCAGGGTGAGACTCCCGGCACCGAGGCCGGCGACGGCGGCGCGGCGGCTCAGATTGGCGTTCGACGTGAGAGCATTGCGTGGCATCGTGATGCTCCTTCTCGCTGGTACTTTCTCCTGCGTCTTGCTATCGCCTCCATGACGACAGCTGGTGCTTCCGATCTCGGCCTCCTTTCCGCTTCGTCCCACTCAGCCTCCTCTGCCCAGGGATACCGTGTCGCCTCATGGCTGAGGTCTGTCCACCGGTCTCGACAAGAGTGCTGCGCGCCCTACGGCAGCAGCAGAACGCCGAAGTGGTGGTCCACCACGCCGAGCCGGTCATCGACGAAGAAGTTGGAGGTGATCAGCCCGCTCGCCTCGGCGAACTGCCCCTCGCCCCCCTCCAACCGCCACATCACCGTGCCGTGCTTGCGCCCTGGATCAGCACTCGGCGCGAGGTAGCCGCTCCCCACGGTCGAGAAGCGCAGCCGATGCCCTTCGCCGAACGTGATGGTGCCCGTCTCCTGGAAACTCGTCTCCCCGGTGAAGGTCACCTCGGACTCAAACGTCGCCTCCCCACCGGGGATCGCCGCCAGCGTCCCCTCCAGACCCTCCGCGCCAACCGTGGCGGTCAGCGTGCTGCTCGGCGCGCTCGTCGCCGCCCGGAGCACATTTCCGACGTCACCGACCGGCTCCGCCTGCCCGCTGAATCGCATCGCGTAGATCACTTCTCGCATCCCACTCCTCCTTTCTAGTCACGGGCGGCGCCGCTTTCGCTCGGCCCCGGGCGCGACCTGGCGGGCAAACCCCAGCATGACCGCCCACGCGGCGGCGCACATCCGGGAAATGACGGATAGGGGATACGGAGTTTTTGCCTGAGCTGGCTTCGGAGGACTCCGTATGTCGCGCACCGACCTAGCGGCGCGTCACGGGTGATTCGCGTCCCGTGTTGGGTAGGGGCGACGCATGCGTCACCCGTTGTCGATGGCGCCACGGGAGGCAGGCGTCACGCCGACGTGGCGAAACAGCGTTGACGAACCTCCCGCGTGTCTCGTCAGCGGAGGGTACTGTCGTCCTCAGCGGCGGAGGATGTCATGGCGTCAACAAGCCCGTCGCGCACGGCGACCGCCGCCGCCTCGGTCCGATTGGCGACCCCCAGCTTGGCGATGAGGTGGGAGACGTGATCTTGCGCGGTGCGACCGCTGATGAACAGCCGCGCGGCGATCTCACGGTCCGTCCGCCCCTCGACGAGCAGGCGCAGAACCTCCCGCTCGCGTGGCGTCAGTCCATAGGCGTCCGGCAGCGACCGGGGCCGATCCGTCAGGTCGCTCGCCCGATCCGAAACCGAGATCCTCATGGCCACAACCACCGCTTCGTCCAGACGGAGCGTCTGACCGGCAGCCCAACCAGCAGCGAATGCCGCTTCGCCAAGGGCGGCTCGCGCGACAGTAGCGGCCCGGTCGTGCGTGGCACGGTCGGTTGGTGCAAGGGGGAAGCCATCCTTGTCCAGGCGGACAGCAACGGCGCCGACGAGTCTGGCGGCGGGTTCTGTTTGACCGTGAACCGCAGCGATGCCGGCCAGGCCGGCGAGTGCCCTCAGAACCGCCCTGCGATCTTCGATCCCTGTCCAACGCGGGAAGTGGGATATCTCACCGGCATCACGGTGCCCCGCAGCCACGGACCAGCGCGCATCGATGTGCGACCACAGCTGGAGTCCGTCCTGATAGGCGCGTGCCGCGCGGCGATCGTCACCCTGGTCCCGGGCCACCTGCGCCACGAGGGTGAGCACGCTGGCAGCGCCGGAGGGATGACCCTAGGCGCGGAAGATGGCGAGCGCCTCCTCGGCATGCCGCGCACAGCTGGCGGCATCGCCGGTCTCGTAGGCGATGTGGCTCAGCGCTCTGAGCGCCCACGCCGCGTCCGATGGCAAGCCGACGTCTCGCCAAAGGCCGAGCGCCTCCGCCATGGACAACTCCGCGCGGTCCCACTGGCGTTGGGCGATTGCGATCAGCCCGACTATGTGGACGGAAAGCGCGGCAAGCTCCGCGTGGGCGATCGCTTCGGCGATGGTGCGAGCGTCAGCGGCCAGGGGTCCGGCCGGCTCGTGATGACCCTGGGACCACAGAATGAGGCTGAGACCGGCGAGGGCCCGGGCACGGGGCGCGGATGGCGTGTCGACGGTATGGGCCAGCGCCCACTCGAGCCATCGCCGCCCTTCCGCGAGGTTTCCGCGGAGATGCCAATAGATGGCCAGCGCCCCGGCCATCCGAAGGACACCCTCCGCGTCTCCGGCGCCTGCCATGTGGGCCAATGCCGCCCGCAAGTTGGCGTACTCCGCCTCGATGCGCCAGAGGCGATCGTCGACGCGCTCACCGGGCGCGACATGGTTCGGATCGAGCCGCTCGTCGAACCCGGCGAAGTAGGCCGCATGGGCCGCTCGTGCCCGCTGTTCCTCCCCCGCCGCCTCCAATCGCTCCCAGGCAAACTCGCGGATCGTCTCCAGCATCCCCAAGCGCTGCCGACTCTCCCTCCCGCTGCTCACCTGCAGCAGGCTCTTGTTTACCAAAGATGCGATCCCGTCCAGGACGAAGGACGCCGTGGTCGAGCAACCGGGAGTCCGCGCCGCCGGCGCGTCTGGGTCCTCGGCTGCCTCCTCGATGCCCCGGCAGACGACCTCAGCGGCATCAAGGGTGAAGCCGCCGACGAAGACCGCCAACCGCCGGAACAGCATCTGGTCGTCGGCGGTCAGCAGGTCATAGCTCCAGGCGATGGCGTCGGACATCGTCCGCAGCCGCGCTGGGACGTCCCGTGGGCCACCGACCAGTAGCGGTAAGCGGCGCGCCAAGCGCGGCAGGAGCAGCGCGGGCGGAAGCACCTTGCTGCGCGCGGCCGCCAGCTCGAGCGCCAGGGGCAGACCATCAAGGCGCATACAGATCGCGGCGATCGCCGCCGCGTTGTCGTCGGTCAGGGCGAAGCTGGGGTTGACTGTCTCGGCACGTTCGACGAAGAGACGGACCGCCGGCGCGTCCGCCACGTGACCGGCTGGCGGCGCGTCCCCATCGGGCAACGACAACGGCAGCACGGGGTACTCGCGCTCACCGGAGACGCGCAACCCAGACCGGCTCGTGGCGAGGACCGTCAACCGAGGGCAGGCGCTCAACAACTCGCTCACAAGTGGGGCGGCGTCGACCAGATGCTCGAAATTATCGAGCACGAGGAGCAGCTCGGCGCGGCCGAGCGCGGCCAAGAGCGCCGTCTGGACCGACCGGTCGCCGCCTTCACCGACACCGAGCGCCTGGGCGATCGTCGCGGCAACGAGGTCGGGCTCCCGGACCGGAGCGAGACCAACGAAGGCGACGCCGTCGGCGAAGTCGGCGACTACCTCGCTCGCCACCGCGATCGCCAGCCGCGTCTTCCCAACACCGCCGGGCCCCGTCAACGTCAGGAGTCGAACATCGTCCCGCCGAACGAGCGCGGAGACATCGGCGATCTCCCGCTCGCGCGCGAGGAAGGAGGTCAGCGGAACCGGCAGACGCCCCCGGGCGTGGTGCGCCTCGGCAGACGCACCGATCGCATCGTCGGCAAATCCCGCCATCACCACGGCACACATCCCGGCTCAAGGCGCGGTCGTTTCCGCCTCATCATGGCCGTGAGCGTCCTCCCCGTCAATGCCATCGCCGCGCGCTGCCGCCAATCGGTTGACAACCAGTGCCACGGCAGTATCGTAGACGGCATCGTGACAACTCAGGCGTGGACGGACTGACGGCCTGAACCCTCGCCATTCTCGTCGTCGGGAGGAGCCGCCTTGGACACCGGTCCCGCCGCTGCCGTCGTGCCGATCGCCCGCCGTCGCCTCTCCCGCCGCCGCACGCTCCAGGGCCTCGGAGGTGGGGCACTCTCCCTGCTCGGCGCATCGCGAGCGCCCTCACTCGTCCGGGCGGCCGAGCCCCCGCCCAACATCCTCGTCATCGTCGTCGACGAGATGCGTGACCCGCTCTGGTTCCCGCCGCTCGCGGACCTGGACGCCCAACTGCCGGCGCTTGCCCGGCTGCGTAACGGTGCGGTCCGCTTCGCCCAGCACTACACCGCGTCCAACGCCTGCACTCCCGCCCGTGCCTGCCTGCTGACCGGGCTCTACACCCACCAGACCGGAGTCATGCTCACTCTCGGCATCCAGGCCTCCGCTGATCCGGGCGCGCGGTTCACCGGCTCGACACCGGCAGCGGGCGTCACCGGCGCCTCGCACCCCTCCACGGTCGACCTCGATCCCCGCTTCCCCACCTGGGGCCACCTGCTGCGCCAGCAGGGCTACGAGACATCCTGGTACGGCAAGTGGCACCTCTCCGCCTGCGGCCTCGAGCCATATGGCTTCGCTGGCGGCACCTGTCCGTCGCCGGACGGCGGCCCCGGCCAGGGGTTGGCCAAGGATCCGGACATCGCCGATCAAGCCATCGACTGGCTCCAATCCCAAGGCGGACACGGTCCCTGGTGTACGACGGTCAGCCTCGTCAACCCCCACGACATCCAATGGTACCCTCGGTACAGCGATCGCATCGCCGGCGAGGACGCCCCGCCCCAGGTGTTCCAGCGGTTGCCGCCCAACTTCGAGCGGGCCACCGACCTCCTGGTCCGCGGCAAGCCGCGTCTGCAGCTCGCGCAGATCCAGGCCATCAACGAAGTGTTTGGCATCCTGCCCCACCGCGGTCCGGGGTTCGAGACGGGCTGGCTCAGAATGCTCGACCTCTACCTGCAATTGCACACCCACGTCGACCGGGAGATCGGGCGCGTGCTCGATGCCCTCGCGGCCCAGCCAGCCGTCGCCGCCAACACCGTCGTCATCTTCACCTCCGACCACGGCGACTACGTCGGCGCGCACGGCATGCGGGGCAAGGGCGGGGGGCTGTACGAGGAAGGGATTCGGGTGCCGCTCTGGGTCAAGGACCCAACCGGTCGCTTCGCGCAACGTCCGGAGGTCGTGCGCACCCAGCTCACCTCCAGCGTCGACCTCGCGCCGCTGCTGTTGACCCTGGCGAGCGGCGACGACTGGCGGTCGCAACCGGAGTACGGGCACCTGGCCGATCGCCTCGATCTGGCGGCGGTGCTTCGCGACCCCGCGGCGCGCGGCCGCCCCTACGTCCTCCACGCGACCGACGAGGATGGCTACGAGTTCGGCCCTCTCCTCTTCCCCTTCCTGCGCGACGCGCCCTGGCACGTCATCGGCCTGCGAACGCCGACGGCCAAGCTCGGCCTCTATAGTCACTGGGCATCCGGCTCAGACGAGATTCAACCCGCCGGTGAGGAGACCGAGTACTACGACTACGCCACCCCCGAAGGGCAGCAGGAACTGACGAACGGGGCGGGGCCAGGGAACCAGGACTACCTCGCGTTGCACGATCAGTTAGTGAACGACGCCATCCCGAACGAGCTGCGCCGCCCGCTGCCGTCCAACCTGCAGCCGGCCCACGAGAAGGCCATCGGCGCCTACCTCGATACCGTCGCCGCCGACGCCGAGGCGGCCAGGCGAGGCGCCTTGTTTCGGACCAGACCGACACCCACGCCGGGCGGCTCCGGGAACGCGCCGTGATGACGGAGGCGGCGCCTCCCGATTTCTTCGCGCCTCCTCCCGCCAGCCGTCGCCGTTAGCTTCGCCTCGCCTTCGTCGTAGCGCTCGTGTTGATTGGCGTCGTCTTGGCGAGCCTGCCGATTCCCGTCCGCGGCATCGTCACCCAGTTGCTCGGCCAGCAACAAGACACGCTCTACGCGCTGGTCTCAGGCGCCCCAATGACCCCCGCGACGGCGGCCCAGGTCGCCACCGAGGAGAGCGTCTTCAACATCGCCGTCACCAATATCGACGACACGACGAGCGCCTGCGCCCAGCGCACCTGCACGTAACCAGTTTCAGCGTCTGGATTGTGCTGGTGCCGGGGTTGGTCGGATCACGTCCAGCCGCGCCGGTCGCGCTACGCTGCCCCGGATCAACGTTCATGGGCCGGCGGACGGCAGCGCTTGCCAGGCCGCCGCCCTCGCCGCGCGGTCACGCCGCCGTTACGTGGTCCCCGGCGGATCCTCGTCAGCCATCCTCCCACGACACCTTAGCGCGTGCGCCTGATTCAACCCTGACGTTGTCGACAATCGTCGGTTCGGCGGATTGCACTTCGACGCTGTAGGTGCCAGCGGAAACTTCGACGGGATCGCCGCCGACCAGGCCGTCGGCGACCTCATTGCCGTCTGCGTCGAGGATGCGGAACGCGGGTTGAACGGCGGCGGCAATCGCCTCCCCAAGACCCGCCGACCCAGCGGCGTCGAAATACTGCCCATTGCCGAGGTGCGCCCACTCGCGGAATTGGGCCTTGAGCGCTTCGTCCTCGACCGCGAAGCCGACGATGTTGACGCGAATATCAATCCCTTGGCCGGCGAGCGCGTGAAGTGCCGCCGAAGGGTCGCCGTCGCATGTCTCTTCGCCGTCGGTGACGAGGACGACGATCTTGGCGCCCGGCGCATCCTGAAGGTCGCCAGCGACCCGTTCCAGGGATGCGCCAATGGGGGTTTTCACGCCGTCGATGGCCTCCAACCCGGCGATCAAGCCGGACATCGAGGCGGGATCGAGCGGTTGGAGCGGGACGACAAGGTTCGTGTCGCATGAGTCGGGTGTGCTGCCGAAGACGCGCAAGGCGAGCGGTGTGCCGGGCGGGATCGTCTCGGCGACGAGTTTGCCGAGGACTTCTTTGGCGATATCGATGCGGCGCTGGCTTTCCAACGGGTCCAGCATGCTGCCGGAGGTGTCGAGGATCAGTTCGACCGCCGGGCCGGCGCTGGCCGCCTCGCCCCCATCCGACGAACGCACCACCTGGACGGAGCCAGGAGCGGCCGAGAGCTTCAGCCCGATCGAGAACTGACGGGGCGCTTCGGGCGTCGAGTTCAGCCGCCACTCCGTCACCCCGGCCGGCACGTCGAAGACGAGGGCAACCGGTTCCGGGGAATCGGGAGCGAGCACGCCGCCGAATGGCAGGAAGTCCGGGTTCATGGAGAAGGCGGCCCAGGCAATGGGCTCGACTGGATAGGTGCGACCGTCTGCGTCGGCGAGCTCGAACCAGATTTGGCTAGCGCAGAGCGGACCGCCGGGCGGACAAATGTCGTACTCGGCGTCGCCGCCGGTATTCGTCAACGTCAGGTAGACGACGACGTACTCGCCTTGGGGAACGAACGGCTCGGGCTGGGAGGGGAGATCGATCGTCGCCCGGACCTCGGCCCGCGTCGCCACGATCTCGATCCCGCTCACCGGCACGATCTGGTTCATCCCGGCTTGGAGCGGCGTCTCCTCGGTCGCGACGACGGGGCTGGAGGTGACGATCGGCAGCGAGAAAGGTGACATCGCCTGGTCGGTACCGCGCAGCGACCAGGCTGCAGCCCCGGCCGCAACGTCGAAGACGAGGACGATGCGCGCGGCACCGTCCGGTTGGATCTGACCGCCAAGGGGTAGCACCCGCTCGTCCGAGAGTCCGAACGCGGACTGGGTGGTCTCGTCGACCGGAAACGCGGCTCCGCCGTCATCGACAACCTCGAACCAGCTCGGGTTGAAGCAGGCGGCATCGGGTGGGCAGAAGTCGTAGTCGACGACCCCCGTTCCATTGTTCTCGACGATCAACCAGACGATCAGGTATGCGCCGTTGGCGGGCACGAACGGGTCGGGGAACGATGAAATCTCGATCGTCTCCCGTACCTCCGCCCGCTCGATGCTGATGTGAATATCGCCGGTTCGCGCGGCGCTCTCCTGGGCGCTGGCCCCGCTCCCGAGAAATCCCCCAGCGACCGTCGCACCCACGAGCAGACAGGCCAGGACGATGCGTCGGTACATGAAGTGCTCGCCTTTCTGACCCGCCGCCGAGAGCGACACCGTCCGTGACGCTCGTTCCCGCCGCTTCCGGGACGGAACCGGAAGGCTCATCCCCGCGGCGCGGTACCGGGTCGGGCGCGCCGCCGTCCCCGCCGCGCCCACCGTTGCCTCAGAGGCAGTACCCGTCGCCGCCGAGGTTGCCGCTGCAGCACTCGCCGGGGTTGGCGCCGAGGACTCCGGCCGGCGCGCACTGGCAGATGCCGTCCATGCAATTGTGCTCGCAGCAGATGTCGACCCCGAGGGTGCAGGGGGACCCGAGGACCAGGCAGGTCGGCTCCGGCGCGCCGCAGACCCTGCCCGTGCAGACCCCGCCGAGCCCACAGGAGTTCCCGCAGGCGCCGCAGTTGCCCGCGTTGGACGACAGGTCGACGCACTCGCCGCCACAGGCGGTCTGCCCCTCCGGGCACGACTCCGGCGGCGGGCTATCTCCTGGGCAGACGAAACCGATGTTGGTGACGTCGGTGCAGCGGGTGTTTAGCGAGACCCCGTCGAGGCAGCAGAGCGCCGCGAAGTTGCCTTGGCAGCACTCGGCGTCGGCGTTGCACGCGACGCCAAGGGTCCGGCAGGTGCCGCAGAAGCCGTCGGCGTTGCAGGGCTGACCGTTGCAGCAGCCGCCGGTGCCGCCGTGGGAGCACTCGAAGCCGTCAGCTACGCACTCGCAGGTATCGTCCTGACCGCAGAAGCCAACACAGCAGTCGGTATCGGCAGTGCACGATCCCCCTGATTGGGCGCAGGCATGGGGCGCGGGCCCCACGACATCGGCGCACTGTCCCAAGCCGCAGATCCCGCTGGCGCAGACGTTGCCGCAGGCGCCGCAGTTGCCGACGTCGTTCATAAGGTCGGCGCAAAACCCGCCGCAGTCGTCGAAGCCGAGTTCTTCGCACGTTTGGCAGAGACCGTCCTTGCAGACCGCGGATAGGCAGCCCACGCCGCACTTGCCGCAGTTGACCGGGTCAGTCTGGAGGTCGACGCAGGCGCCCTTGCACTCGGTCTGGCCGGTTGGGCAGGCACTGGTGGTCGCGGTTGGTCCGGTGGTCGCCTCCGCGGTCGGTTCGGTGGTGGCCTTCGCCCGTGATTTGGCGGTGGCGGTCGCGGTCGCGTTCCGGTTCGTGTTCCGGGCGGGACCACCTCCGGCGGCGGTCGCAGCCGCGGTCCGGCCGGTCGTCCCGGCGGTGGTGCCGGTCCCGCCCGTGCCACCGGTCCCGCCCGTGCCACCGCCCCCGCCCGTGCCTCCGGTCCGCTTCGCGGTGGCGTGCCAGTCGCCGAGATCGCCCGGCTGCGGCCCGGTCGCCAGTCCGTCCACCGCCCCTTGGCAGGTGGTCAGCTCCTGCTCCCCGACCCCGACCACGACGACGGCCCGCCCCTGGCCGGCCGCGATCCGCAACTGCAACGACCGCCCCGTGGCTTGGCCAACGACCGGCAGGTTGGTCCCATTCGGTAGGCGCAGGGTGCCTTTGTCGATCCCACCCGTCTCAGTCAGGGTAAAGCTCAGCTCGCCCTGCAGCTCCCCCGGCTTCCCCGCGCCGGCCGCGAGCACCTGTCCGGCACTCGGTTGGACCCAGCCCATCGGAGGGCCAAGCACCTGCTTCATCGCGAGTGCGAGGTCACCGTCCTCTCTGATGGAAGTGGACAGCATCGGTGGCCGAGCTTGCTGCCCGGCCACCGATGCTGTCCGCGTCATCGTGCTCAAACGCGCCCAGTCCGTAGGTGGAGCTACCATAGCACCCACCGCGCCGTTGTCAACAGTCGACGGGCGGCGGCTGATCGACGTGCCGCGTGCGGCAGCGCCCGAAGACGTCGCCCCCGATCCACCCCCGGATGCGGGCAAGGCTGGACTGGCCGGACGGGCCTTGCGCAAGACCCCGCTCACGCCGCGCCGCCGTGCTCCTCCAGCCACGCGACCACCCGTACCGCGTCCGCGTCGGGTGGGAAGACCGGGTAAAAGACCTTCGCAATGCGCCCATCGTCCACGATCATCGTCAACCGCCGCAGAAGCGTCATCCCCTCCACCACAAACGTCGGCAGACGAAGCGCCCGCGCCAACTCCAGTTCCGCGTCGCTCAACAGCGGGAAGGGCAGATGCAGCCTCGCGACCACCTCCTGTTGGTAGTCCGTCTCCTGCGTGCTCAGCCCGAAGACCCGCGCCCCGCGCGCCGCCAGCTCCGCGTGGTGGTCCCGGAACCCGCACGACTGCGGCGTGCAGCCCCGCGCCCCCGGAATCTCGTTCCACCCCGGCGGCAGCTCCTGATCCGGTCTCCCCGTTCGCGGATAGCAGTAGACTACCGTCCTCCCCCGCAACCCCGCCAGCTCCACCCTGTCCCCCGCCGTCGCCGCCAGCGCCACCGGCGGCAGCCGCATCCCCGGCAAATGATCGGCCGCCCCATCGTCAACGGGCTCCGGCAAACCCGCCGGCAACGTCAAAAGATCATCGCTCCGCACCATGATTGTCCTCCCCTCTCAGGTGGGCCGCCGCCTATCCACCACCAACTCCTCGTCGCCCTATCTCCTGCCGGGCATCGCAGGTGGCACCGTCGCTCGCTGGTACCGGTCCAGGCGCTGCACGCCCGCCCTCGCCACTCCGGCGCTCCTCCACTCAGCGTGCCGCAAGGCCGACGCCCCGCGCAACACCAACGCGATCCTCGTCTCGGCGTCGAGTCCAGAATCGCCTAGGATCGACGCGGTATGCTCTACTCTGGACCAATATCTTTCGAGGGGGCCGCGGGGACATCCTCAACGGAGGTGACCATGGTCAAAGGACTTTCGCCCGGCTTGATCGGTGATCTGCAGCGTCACCGCATTGACGTACCCGTCGATCTCGCCTCCTTCCTGGGCGTGGTTTTTAGTCTGGGCTTTGGCTACGCTCTTGGCGGATCACCCTGGCGCCAACAGTCATCTCATGAGGCCGGCGTTTACCGTCAAGGAGGTACGATGACGAAAAGCACGGGAAGGACGCCCGCCGCCGCCTTGGCGCGGGCTCTCGTGGACGCACTTGACTCGGAAGCTCAACGCACTTCACAACACATTGGAACCCGCGACGACTGACTGCGCGCCGCAAAACGTGCCGACCCTCCCTTCGGCCATCCCAATCGACGAGGCCAACCCGGCGTCCCGAACGGTGAACGGCGGTTCACCAACGACCTGTCAACTCCCGAAGCCGCGCTGTTCCGGCACCCGCTACGCGGCCTCCAGATTGAGATCGAGCTCGGGATAGAGCGGATACCGCTCCAAGCAGATCACGCGCGCTCCCTCGCGCTCCCTACCTCCACCGCGGGGTCAGGCCGGTACTTCGCCTGACTCGCCTGCCCAGCCGGCTCCCCCGACGTGCAAGATCCCAATAATATAGAATGTACGTACACAATGGGAAGTGGGAACGGCCGATGAGAGACGTCGCTCCCACGCGGCGGCGGTTTGAAAGGACGTTCTCCTTATGAGGTCCAATGGACGGTTGTCGAGCAAAAACTTCGGGGGGTCGGGGGAATCATGTACGGAAGCGGAATAACTGTCCGACCGTGACGAGAGCAAAAAAAAGGAGAGGCCGGGGACTGCGTTAGCAACACCCACTGTATAAGCAATCGTCGTTGCCTTCTTGACATTGTCAAGCAATGGTTGACAGCTTCTTACGTCCTCCGTCCTCCGTCCTCCGCCCTCGTCGTCCCGCATGGCGAACGCTCGCCCCCTGCGCTATGATCCCCCGTCTGGGTTGGGCGGATGTGACCCCGTCGGCGTCGCCGCGGTGGTCGCGGCCGGGCAGACCAGTTCGACGCCGTTTGACGCCCCCACCAAGGAGGAGATAGCAACCTACGGCCCGCGTTACTGAGTCGTCGCTCACGAGGGCGGGTCGTCGTCGATCCGCCGTTTGCCAACGAAGGAGACGGAGAGAACGATGAACCGCACCGCCAAAGTGGTCGCCCTCCTCTGCGTAGCGCTCGTCGCCATGGTCGGCTTCGGCGCCCGCGTCCTCGGCCAGGACAGCCAAGATCGGTCCAGCCTACGCTTCGTGGTCGTCAGCCATGGCCAAGCCTCCGACCCCTTCTGGTCCGTCGTCCAGAATGGCGTCAAGCAAGCGGGTAAGGACATGGGCGTCAAAGTCGAGTACCAGGCGCCCTCCACCTTTGACATGGTCGCCATGGCCCAGCTGATCGACGCCGCCGTTGCCTCCAAGCCGGACGGCCTCGTCGTCTCCATCCCCGACGCCGATGCCCTCGGTCCCTCTATTCAGAAGGCGGTCGACGCCGGCATCCCCGTCATCTCCATGAACTCCGGCAGCGACGTCGCCAAGAAGCTCGGCATCCTCACCCACGTTGGCCAGACCGAGTACGAGGCCGGCCTCGGCGGTGGTGAGCGCATGGCCGACGCGGGTGTCAAGAACGCCCTCTGCGTCAACCAGGAGGTCGGCAACGCCGCCCTCGACGAGCGCTGCCGCGGGTTCACCGACGCCCTCACCAAGGCCGGCGGCAAGGTCGAAGTGCTCGCCGTTGACCTCGCCGACCCAACCGGCGCCCAGCAACGCATCGAGGCGGCCCTCTCGTCCAAGACCGACGTCGATGGCATCCTCACCCTTGGCCCCACCGGCGCGCTCCCCGCCCTGGAAGCGCTGCGGTCAGCGAACAAGCTCGATCAGGTCAAGCTCGCCACCTTCGACCTCGCCCCCGAAGTCCTCGAGGCGATTCAGAATGGCGAGATGCTCTTCGCCATCGACCAACAGCAGTACCTCCAGGGCTATCTGCCAATCGTCCTCCTCACCCTGAACAAGACCAATCTCAACACCATCGCCAATCCCGTCCTGATGACCGGCCCCGGCTTCGTCACCAAGGACACCGCCGCTCGCGTCATCGAGCTCTCCAAGGCCGGCACGCGGTAACGTACGAGTCAGAAGACAGAAGTCAGAGGTCAGAAGGCAGAAGGCAGGTCGCGGCAGGAGGCAGACGACCGGGCAACGCGTTTCATGCGGGCTATCACTTGAGATGCTCACTCCTCCTCACCGATTGTCCGCCAGAGCACCCGCCGCCTTCTGCCCTCTGCCCTCTGCCCTCTGCCCTCTGCCCTCTCACCCTGGATATGCCATGGCCGTGACCCAAGACGTGACCACACGCGAAGCCGTTCCCAGCGACGAGCGCGTCGCCAAGGTCGGTCTGTTTCGCCGGCTCCTGGTCCGGCCGGAGATGGGGGCCGTCGCTGGCTCGATCGTCGTCTGGAGCTTCTTCGCCATCGTTGCCGGCCGTCACGGCTTCTTGACCCTCGGCGGCACTGCCTCCTACCTTGAGGTCGCCGCTGAGCTTGGCATCCTCGCCGTCGCCGTCGCCCTCCTCATGATCGGCGGCGAATTCGACCTCTCGATCGGTTCCATCATCGGCGCCTGCGGCATGATCGTCGCCCTCCTCTCCGTCCAATATGGCTGGAACATCTGGCTAGCGATGATCGTCTCACTCGGCTTCGCCCTCCTCCTCGGCGTGATCAACGGCTATCTCATCCTCCGCACCGGTCTCCCCTCCTTTATCGTCACCCTCGGCACCCTCTTCATCGTCCGCGGCACCACGATCGGCGTCACCCGCCTCATCACCAGTCGTACCCAGGTCGGAGGGCTGCAACGCGTCACCGGCTACGAGAGTGCCCGCGCGCTCTTCGCCACCGAGCTCCACATCGGCGGGGCCTCCTTCCCGGTCTCCATCCTCTGGTGGTTGGCCATCGCCGCGCTAGCAACCTGGGTGCTGCTGCGAACCTCCTTCGGCAACTGGATCTTCGGCGTCGGCGGCAATCTCCAGGCCGCCCGCAACGTCGGCGTTCCGGTCGGTTTCGTCAAAATCCTCCTCTTCATGACCACCGCCGCCTCCGCCTGGCTCGTCGCCGTCATCCAGGTCCTCAATGCCCGTGGCGCCGATGTCCTCCGCGGTCAGGGTCGCGAGTTCATCGCCATCATCGCCGTCGTTATCGGCGGCACCCTCCTCACCGGTGGCTACGGCTCCGCCATCGGCGCCGTCTTCGGCGCCCTTATCTACGGTATGGTAAGCCAGGGCGTGGTCTATGCTGGTGTCGACGCTGACTGGGTCCAAGCCTTTCTCGGCGGCATGCTCCTGATCGCGGTCCTCGTCAACCGCTTCATCCGCACCCAGGCGATGGAGGTTCGTCGATGAGCGCCGAGGCGGCTCCCCTGCTCGAAGTCCAGAACGTCTCCAAATACTTCGGCGGCGTCATCGCCCTCAAGGACATCTCGATGAGCGTCCACGCCGGCGAGGTGATGTGCCTCCTCGGCGACAACGGCGCTGGCAAGTCGACGCTGATCAAAATCTTCTCCGGCGTCCATCAGCCAAGCGAAGGCCGCTTCCTCGTCGAAGGCCGCGAGGTTCGTTTCACCTCGCCTCGCGACGCCCTCAACGCCGGTATCGCCACCGTCTACCAGGATCTGGCGATGATCCCCTTGCTCAGCGTCTCCCGCAACTTTTTCCTTGGCTCCGAACCGACCGCTGGCTGGGGTCCCTTCCGCCGCTTCGACGTCGCCCGCGCCGGTCGCGTCACCCGCGACGAGCTCTCCAAGATGGGAATTCAGATTCGTGACACGGATCAACCCGTTGGCACGCTCTCCGGCGGCGAACGGCAATCGGTGGCGATCGCCCGCGCCGTCCATTTCGGGGCCAAGGTCCTGATCCTCGACGAGCCCACCGCCGCCCTCGGCGTCAAGGAAGCCGGCGTCGTCCTCCGCTACATCGCCCAGGCACGCGCCCGTGGCCTCGGTGTCGTCTTCATCACCCACAACGTCCACCACGCCTACCCCATCGCCGACCGCTTCACCCTCCTCAATCGTGGCCGCTCCTATGGCACCTTCGACAAGGCCCAGGTCAGCCGCGAGGAAGTCGTCTCGATGATGGCCGGTGGTGAAGAGCTCGAAGAGCTCGGCCACGAGTTGGAGGAGTTCGCCCGCACCGACCAGCTCGCCGCCGGCAAATTAGCCGAGACCGGCCGCGAGCTCGACGCCGCCGCCCAGGCCGTCGGCTCCGCCCCCCCGCCCTCGCTCCCCACCCCCGACCGTTAGCCGCCCGTCGCCCACCGCCTCAAGGTACCCCCCATCTCCCGCCTCTCACCCCGCATCCACCCCCCTTCACCTCTCAGATCCCCCTCCGCCCCCTCCGCCCCCTCGCCCCCCTCGTCCTACTCGCCCCCCTCCGTGGAGCCACCCCAATGACCCCAGCCATGACCGGTCCCCGCGTCGGCAACGCTCCCGTCTCCTGGGGCGCCCTCGAGTTCGAAGGCCTTCAGGGAGCGTCCCCCGGCTACGCCCTCGTTCTCGACGAGATTCGCGCCACCGGCTACGACGGCACCGAGCTTGGCGACTGGGGCTTCATGCCGACCGACCCCGCCATCCTTCGCGCCGAGCTCGATCGCCGTCAGCTGACCGTGATCGGCGCCTTCGTCCCAATCCCCCTCAAGAACTCGGACGCTCACGCCGCCGGCGAAGCGCGGGCCCTCCAGGTTGCCCGCTTGCTCGCTGCCGTCGTCGCTCCCGGCGACGGGGCGTCGCCCTGCGTCGTGCTCGCCGACGACAACGGCACCGACCCGGTGCGCACCCGTCACGCCGGTCGCGTCACCCCGGAGATGGGTCTCAGCTCGGCCGAGTGGCGCGTCTTCGCCATGGGCGCCGAGCGTATCGCCCGCGCCATCCGCGATCGGACCGGTCTCCCAACCGTGTTTCACCACCACTGCGCCGGCTACGTCGAAACCCCCGCCGAGACCGCCCGCCTGCTCGATCTCACCGATCCCGACCTCCTCGGTCTCGCCTTCGACACCGGCCACTACACCTTTGGCTCTGGCGGCGCCGGTCCTCAGGTCGTCGACGACGCCCTCGATCGCTTCGGCGATCGCATACGCCACGTCCATTTCAAGGACTGCCACCCGGCCATCGCCGCCCAATCTCGCACCGAAGGCTGGGATTATTTCGAGGCCGTCCGCCGTGGCGTCTTCTGCGAGCTCGGCCAGGGCGCCGTCGACTTCCCCGCCGTCGTCGCCCACCTCCGCGATCGCGCCTACCAGGGCTGGATCGTCGTCGAGCAGGATGTCCTTCCTGGCCTCGGCACCCCCCGCGAGAGCGCCCAGCGCAACCGCCGCTACCTGGCTTCGATCGGCCTCTGATGCGGCGCCCGGACCGCGTCAGTCACCAGCTGCCTCACCCGTCGTTCATCCCCACCCAGGAGACGATGCGCTCGCCGCTCGCGGTCCACCCGCTATCCCGATGCACCGCCTCCGAGACCGCCGAGCCGCGCCCGGTGTCCGTCGCGGTCGTGTCTCGTCCGCGGTTCGTCCGGCAAGGCCGCAACGATGTCGGCCCAGTGGAGACCGTCTCCCGCGACGGCTACACTGCCTCCATCATCCCAACGGGATCGCGGCCAGCCCGTGCGGCTCCCACGGGCGAATGCTCGCGCGCGCTCGACCATCCGCGACGCCGCCTGGACGGAGCACCGGTCGACGCGCCCGTCCCACGTCGAAAGGACCGCTGCCCGTGCCCGCTTCTCCCCTCAATCTCGGCCTGATCGGCGCCGGCCGGATCGGCCACCTCCACGCCGCCAACCTCGCGCGCCACGTCCCTCGTGCCCGCCTGCTGACCGTCGCCGACCCCGTTGAGGTCGCCGCCCGCGATTGCGCCGAACGCTTCGGCATCCCTCGCGCCGTGTCCGACGAACAAGCGCTGCTCGACGATCCCGCCATTGACGCCGTTCTCGTCTGCTCCTCAACCGACACCCACGCCCGCCTGATCGAAGCGGCGGCGGCGGCCGGCAAGTACGTCTTTTGCGAAAAACCGATCGCTCTCTCCCTGCCCACCATCGATCGCGCCCTGGCCGCCGTCGACCGGGCCGGCGTCAAACTCCAAATCGGCTTCAACCGCCGCTTCGACGCTAATTACCGCCGTGTCCGCCAAGCCATCGAGCGCGGCGAGATCGGCCAACCCTGGCTCCTCCGCATCACCAGCCGCGATCCTGCCCCCCCACCCATCGACTACATCAAAGTCTCCGGTGGTCTCTTCCTCGACATGACTATCCACGACTTCGACATGGCCCGTTTCCTGATCGACGCCGACGTCGAAGAGGTCTACGCCACCGCCGGCGTCCTCGTCGACGACGCCATCGGCGCCGCTGGTGACGTCGACACCGCCATCGTCGTCCTCCGCTTCGCCAATGGCGTCATCGGCACCATCGACAACAGCCGTCAAGCCGTCTACGGCTACGACCAGCGGGTCGAGGTTCTCGGCAGCGGCGGCGCCATTGACACCGCCAACAACTACCCCAACGCCGCCACCCTCAGCGATCGCCACGGCGTTCGCCGCGATCTCCCCCTGAACTTCTTCCTGGAGCGCTACGCCGAGAGTTACCGCGCCGAGCTGACCGCCTTCGTCGACGCCGTCCTCGACGACACCCCCACCCTCGTCACCGGCCACGACGGTCGTGTCCCCGTCGCCATCGCCCTCGCCGCCGCCACCTCCCACCGCGAGCACCGCCCCGTCCGCGTCGCCGACGTCGAGCCCGGGAGCAGCACCCGCTGAGAACCGCGGATCGACCCCGCTTTTTACCGCGCCCGCAGCCCTATCACCGAGGGAGACCGCTCGCATGCGGATCGAACACGCTAACCCAGCGGTCGCCAAGGGCTGGTACGCCGGTCCCTGGAACTCGGACCTGACCATCTCGGTCGGCTACGCGAACGAGGGCATCGATGATCCCCACCTTCGCGAGCGCATCACCGAGATCTTCTTGATCGCCCGCGGCTGGGCGGACGTCCGGATCGAGCGCCAGACCGTTCGCGTCAACCAGGGCGACCTGCTAATCGTCGAACCGGGGGAAGCCCACACCTTCCTCGCCAGCTCCCAGGAGTACTTCCACTTCGTCGTCCACGTTCCCGGCCTCCCAGAAGCGGAAACCCGGATCGACCGCGTCTCCGTCCCCCACGCCCGCCTCGCCTAATTGTCCTGAGGAGGTCACGGTCGAGCATGGCACATCTGTGCCGCCACCTGACCGCCGAGCTCAGCCACGCCGGCCTCCGTCCTCTCGTCAACGTCTCGCGGGCCATCCGCGCGGCCTCGTCCAGAATCGGTCCGCAGCCATCGTGACCCGACGAGATGCGCGGTCTCCTCATCCCGCGGCCCGTATTGTGCTGAGCGAAAAGGACTAGTACGATCCAGCTAGTGCTGTCTCCGACGAGTTGCTGGTCCATGCGGTATCCTCGGGCTCATGCAAGCTCCGCTGTTCGTGCGTCCGCCCAGCGAGGAGGAGCGGCAGGCCCTGGCGGCCGGTCTGCGCTCCGCGGA
>JAABUS010001258.1_pt1 | contig 56906 bp, 7 predicted proteins | sample 5560161 | NCBI WGS metagenome assembly JAABUS01 (sample SAMN10711885, study PRJNA513376) | rock metagenome | isolation source: Antarctica rocks | place: Antarctica: Victoria Land, Trio Nunatak nord | collected 2016-01-04
CGTAGAACGATAAATTTACTAGGACGATAATTAATATAATATTATATTTATATAAAATCGTCCCGACCGCCCGATTAATATTAATATTAATTAGGTATTTATAATAATACGGCTCCTCCGTTTATATAATTATTTACTCTATCTCTCCGTCTTTTTAACTATATATAATTAAAAGTAAATTAATAAAGAGATCGAGAACCGGTATATAAATAAAGATAATAATCGGATACTAGAAGATTATATCCTAAATAAAAATTATATAATATTTAAAAAGATATCCCTTAAATTTAAAATTATTACCTCCCTTTTTAAGAAATATAAAGGGGTAAATATATTAATTATATCTTTATTTACTAAAATAATTTTAATAATAAAACGGGTAAATTCTTTTTTTCTTTAAAATCTCCGATATAAAAAAGCCCGAACTCGCTTTTTTTATTTTATTAAATTTAATTTTCTCTTTTCTAGTTAACCCTTTTATATTAATATTTATTTATTATAATATATCCGAGAGGAGATTAAATTTAAAATATAAATATTCTTCGGAACCGATAAAAAAAGGGACGCGGTTAAATATATATTTATATATAAAATTAATTATAATAATATATTACTAAAGAAGGATAAACTTAATATTTTAATTAAATTTATATATTAAATAAACGTAGGTTTAAATCTAATTTATATAATTATAATTATTTTATATAAACCTCTCTACTTTATCGGGATATATAAGTAAATACCGAAGAAAACATATTAAATAAAATAAAAGAAGGAAGTATTCTATTATATATTAAATATTAATACCGAAATCGAGGAGTATATAAATATAAAGTATAAATCGAAGATAGATTTTAAAGAGGACGCGTTTAAGATTATTAATATAAAGAATATAAAAAGCGTAAAAGACGCCGACGGAGGTAATAATATTAAAAGAAGTAATAATACTAGGAATATTAATAATATCGCGGCGTTTATTATTAATATAGAAAATATTATTTAAGATAATATTATATATATAAAGAGGAAAAACGGTTAAAGTAAATAAATATAAAAATTAACCGCCGTTAATTAGGTTAAACCTTCTTATATTTCTAAATTATTAAATATTTAAACTTAAGTAGGAGCTAGGAAACTTATTACCCCTTTACGCGCTTTTCTATATAATAATATTTATTATAATACGTTATTATCGCTTACGATTTTAATCCTTTATTTTATTATATTTAGGAACGATAATAAAAAACCGAGTATTATATCTAATCTAGATTTAGGCTTAAATCTAGCCTAAATATTTTTTAAATACTTTTTAGATTTAATTTAAACTTTATTTAATCTTTAAACTCGTTATTAAAGGCCTATATTTTTAATATTTTAATTATATCTATTATTATTTAACGCGGTATTTAATTATATATTCCTTAATTCTTTCTCGAATTTACGATCGATATAGGACCCCGGAAATTAAGAGTTATTAGCGAAGACCTTTAGAATAATAACGAAAAAGGAATATTAGTTTATAAATATATTATTTAATATATCTATAATTTTTATAAAAAAGAAAGAAATATCGTCCTTTTAATTATTAAAGAATATACTACTCTCGATTTAAAGATATAAATATATAAATTATATTATTAATTAAAAGTAAATAATACTAGAGATTCTTAATTCCGAGAATAATAAAAAGGAAGATAACGACGGGGCGAATAATATTTAAAGTAGTATTAATATAAAATTTATCTTTCGAGCTCCTTTATTAAATAATTAATATATAATACTTTTAATATTCGAATAGGGTAGTTATTAATAATAAGATACTATTTATACCTTAAAGCGGGTAGGTAATAACGGCGGCTTTATTATTAATAGAATTCTTAAACTCTTTAAACTCTTTATACTTTAACTTTATTTATATTAAAATTAATAATATCTCTACTAAATCTCTTTACGAGTTTATAATATATATTTTTATTTTTAACTCTTTTACTTTCCCCCTATAATTAATACCGAAAAAATTTATAATTAATATCTATATTATAGGTATCGGAGCGGATAATTAGAGATTATTACTAGTTAAAGCCGTCCGGCCCTTATAAACTACGATTATAAACGATATAAATAACGATTCTCTACTACCCGAGCGAGTATTATTATTATTACCGCCGTCTTTATTTTTATTTTATTTATTATTATCCTCGCCCTTATTTATACCCCTTTTTTAATTATTATTATCTTTATTATTTTAAAAGTTATCGTTAATATAACCCCCGCCTAAACTTTAAATTATATTATCGCTTTAAATTATAGAAGTGTAAAAGAGGGTTTACCCTTTTAGTTATTTTAAAATAAACGGAATATTTTACCGATAATTAACGACCGCGAGTTAATTATTATTATTATCGAGAAGGGTCTCTAGAGGTTAAATATACGAATCTAATACGAATATAACGATATAATTCTTATATCGACGGGTATAATTAAATAGTATAGAAGTTTATTTAATAATATAAATAGAAGAAAAGTATAAATCTAAAATATTATTACTATTTATATTTATACTCTCGACTACGTTAAATTTAATTATTTAAAAAACCGCTAATTCTTTATTTAATATTATTAGCGTAATAATATAAGGAAAATTATATACTTTAAAATAATATATAGTTTTATTATTAATAATCTTTCGTTAATTAATCGGGATAAGTTAAATTAGAGTTAATATAATTTTAATTCGGGCTACGAGACCGTTAAAGAAAATCGGATATTATTAAATATACTCTTTATAAATTATAACTACGTACTCATAAAGAAATATAACGAGCCTAGTTATATTATTAATAATATTTTTAGTATTTAATAACTTCGTATTAAATATTATACTACCTCGAACTTTCTTTAAGAATTTTATTATAATAATATCGGAAAAAAGACCTAAAATACGGACGGTATAATAAATATTATATTTATTATTATTAGGGGTAAAGCCTACTTTATATTTAAAGAAATTAAGGAATTATAAATTCTTTACTCTAACTTCTCGCCGGTTAATTTTTATTAATTTAATAATATTTCTTAAAATCGAAGAACTTTATACTTCTTCTTAAAGTAGCGTAACTTAATAAAACTAGTAAATCGGTAATTTTCTTTAAAGCCTTAAGGACTATTCCCGCTTCTTTAATAATATTTATTAAAAATAGTAAATAATTTAACGCCTTTATTACTTTTAATACTTTATTTATATTTTATTTTTAAGGTAATAAATTTATATTATTTACCTCGGCGTTAAACGTAGCCTCCTTCTATATATTAACGGTAATAACTTTATTTTAACTATTAGACGAGAAAGATATCGACGCCGAGACTAATTTATTAAACGATAACGAATATTACTCCGAAGAGTTATTATATTCTAAAGAAAGTATATAAATATTCTTAGTAATTAATACTACTACCGTCTTAATTATTTTAATAGTTTTATTTAATTTCTTATTATTATTATCGTTAATAAAATAACGAATATAGGCCGAGTCCTCTATAGAGTTTAATAAAAATAAATTAATTATATTTAATACCGGTTAAGCGTTCTTTAATAATTCTTTAAAATTAAATAAATTATTATAATTATTATCGAGTAGAGTTATATCCTCTTCCGGATATTTCGTTTCTCTAATATTTTTATTAGAAGTCGAAAGATTAATTAAATCTTCCGTTTTAATTATTATCGTCTCCGGTACTTTATTATAATTAAAACCGCGGACGAAGAATAATTTATTATTATCGGATATAATTTTAATTATAAAATAATATTTAATATTTCTAAAACCGGGGTATAAATTTAATAAAAGGTAAATTTATTATAAACGATAATTTTAATTAATTATATTCTTTATTCTTTAATATAAATTTAATTTAAAAAATAAATTTACTTTTATTAAAATCTTAAATTTATTTTTTTCCTTCTTTATTCTTCTTTCTTTTAAGTATTTAATATATTATAAATAAAAGCCTATTATCGCGCCCGAAGGAGCTCGAAAAAAAGGAGTTATTATAGAAATTAATATTAAAAGTATATTCGTATCTATTTATTATTTCTCGTTTTTTTTATTTCGAGATTAACCTCTTTTCTTTATAACTTTAAAATATCGCTCTTCTTTTAATACTTTTTACTAAAACCTAATTCGTTTATTAATAACGAAAAGGTTAAAGAACTAGACGAAGCTTTTAAATTTTAATAATAATAAAGACGATTTATTATTACTATTATAGAAATAATCTCCGAAGAAACTTTTATTTAAGAAACCTCGCGAATCCTTTAAATTTTTAAAGGAGTCCTCCGAGTAATTAAATTAAAAAAATAAATTCGTATTTAAAAAATCCTCTAAACTAGTTATTAATAATAATAAAAATAATAACGGGGTTAAAGAAAAGAAAGTAGAGTTAATTATAATATATAAATAACGATTAATCGATATTTTCTTTAATAGTATTATATTTATTAATTATCTTCCTAACTTTAAAAAACTTAATAATCATTATTTATATAAATATATTCACGATAATATATAGGAACGCGTTATTATATTCGCGAAAATCGTTTATTTTAATAATTCTCGCGGTAATAATATAATAACGATTCCTAGAATATTAAAATTAAGTTATTACTAGTAGTAACTCTATATATTTATAATTATATTAAATAACGAAGAAGATTTAGGATATTATAATATTCGTCTAGATTATATAAATAAATATAGAAAATATAAAGTTTATAATTTTATTTATTAAGCTCCTTAATTAATTCTAATTATATAAAGACTTATAAAATTATAAATATTACCGTATTTTATCGCTATTTATACCGGAAATAAATAAAGATCTAACGTAAATAAAAGGAGTAGTTAATAAAGTTTTAATACTACTATAAAAACGCTCTTATAGGCTCTAAATATTCTATAAATTAATAATTCTACGAATATTTATATTTACCGGGCTTAGAGGTTATTTATATTATATTAATTAACGAGTTTAAATTATTCTTTATCCCGTTACCTAATCTCGGTATTTAGGTTAATAAATTAAAATCGGTAATCGACCTTAAAGACCTAAAGATATAACTCGTAGTTATTAATATAATAATAAAAATACGGTTATATTATAAATAAAAGGGCGAGGAAGAGTTTAAAAACGATATATAATAAAAAGAATTTTAAAGTAATATAATTTAAAAGTAAAAAAGTATTAACCCTATATAATATAATTCCCCGAGCGTAGTAAATATATCGCTATATATAATTATTATATAGTAGATATAGTTAGCCTCTAATAAAGTCTTTAACGAAGAATATAAATATTCTTATATAAAGTAAACGAAAAAAGAGACTATAAAGAAAGTAATTTATTATTTTTAATATAATTTCGTAATTATAGGCGAATATAATAAGGTAAGAAATTTAAATAAAGATTTATATTATCCTCTTTAGAAAATAAAGAAGACTCGTTTTAAATATAATTTCTATTTTATAATTATATCTAGAACGATTATTAATTAAAACCTAAAGAATATTATAACCCCTCGGACTATTATAAAAAATATTTACTAGAATAATTATTAATTCGGTTATTAATACTTCGGATTTATTAATTTAGAAAAGTCTACGAGTATTACTACCCGATATATAAGAAAACTAGGGTATAAGAGAGATTTATTAAAATAATAAATATCCTCGCTAATATACTCCTTTATACCTCGATACTACGATATAAAAAGAGTAATTAAATTAAATATATCTTATAATATTTAAGAAGTTTTATTAAAAAGACTTTATAGTTATTTATTTATTAAAACTCTAGCCGCGATTCAGGTCTATTATTATTAATTAGAAGACTATTATATTAAAAAGACTCTAATAGCGGTAAAATAATTCGAGGAATATTAAGATTATAATACCTCTTTCCTATACTAACGTCTTTAATATTTAATTTTAGTTTATTTTAATATAATACCTATTATATTACGGGTTCTCCGATTATATAAATTTTTACCTACCCTTATTATCTCCTTTAAAACTTTTAATAAAAAGTAAATTAACGATATAACCGCGGCCTCTAGTATAAATAAAGATAATAATCGGATATAAGAAAATTATATCCTAAATAGAGATTATATAATATTTAAAAAGATATCCCTTAAATTTAAAATTATCGTTTTTATTTTTAAGAAATATAAAGGGGTAAATATATTAATTATATTTTTATTCATTAAGATAATTTTAATAATAGAATAAATAAATTCTTCTCTTCTTTAAAATCTTTAATATAAAAGAGCCTAAACTCGCTTCTTTTAATATATTAAATATAATATTCTCTTTTCTAAATATAATATTTGATATTAATTTTTCTTTATTATAGTATATCCGAGAGGAGTTTAAATCTAAAATACGAATATTCTTCGGGACCGATAAAGCGAGGGTCGTAACTATATATATATTAATATAAAAGATTAATTATAATCGTAAACTAGTAGAGAATAATATATTTAATTTTTTAATTAAATTTATACGGTAGATAGGCGTAGGCTTAAATCTTATATATATAATTATAATTATTCTATAAGCCCCTCTACTCTATCGGGTTATATAAATAAATACCGAAAAAAATATATTAAATAACCTAGTTAAAGGAAATATTTTAATATATATTATATATTAATACCGGAATTAAAGAGTATATAAAGGGGAAGTGGAAATCGAAGGCGGATTTTAGAATAAATATATTTAAGATTATAAATACGGCGAACGCGGAGGGTATAAAAGATACTAACGGAGGTAATAATCCTAGATATAATAATAATATTTAGAATATTAATAATACTATAGTTAATAATAATATTAGGGAAGGTATAGAGGCGATTCAAAAAAATAATATATATATTAAATAAAAGCGCGGTTAGAGTAGTTACGGATATAGTATTTAATTATTTTAATAAAGCGTTTTTATATTTTTAAGCCGCTAGATATTTAAATTTAAATAAGAGTTAAAAAGTCTATTACTCCTCTATATAATTTTATATATAATAATATTTACTATAATACGTTATTATCGTTTACGATTCTAATCCTTTATTTTATTATATTTAATATAATAATAAAAAACCGAGTATTATATCTAGCCTAGATCTAGGTTTAAATCTAGTCTAGATATTCTTTAGATTTAACCTAGATTTTATTTAATCCCTAAACTCGCTATTAAAGATTTACGTTCTTAATATTTTAATTATATTTACTATTATTTAACGCGGTATTTAATTATATATTCTTTAACCTCCTTTTAAATTTACGATCGATACGGGGCCCTAGGAATTAAAGATTATTAATAAAAATCTTTAAAATAATAACGGAAAAGAAATATTAATCTACGAATATATTACCGAGTATATTTATAATATTTATAAAGAAGTTAGAGATACCGTTTAAATCTAAACCTAGTTTTAATCTAGATTTAATCTAGATTTAATTTAAATCTAAAGAAACGCGCTCTTAATATTTCGACTATCTCTACTATTATTTATACGGTAATATATTATTATTTATATAATTTAGATATAGTTAAGATAAATTAGATTTAATTATATTCTATTATATTATATTTCGTTTATTAATAGCCTACGAAATACGTAAAATACGTATTTTATACCGATTAAATAGCGATTTTATAAAATTATTTTTCCGGATTTATCGATACTACTTTCGTTAGATAGTTTAAATATATAATAAATCTCGGTTTTAAACCTAAAGAAATTCTCTATCTAAAATTTTATTAATAAATTATTAATATTATTTACTATTTTTATATAACGCTTTAGGAATAATTTAATTTATTTCTATATATTACCTTTTATATAAGTTATTATAAAGATTATTTATTTAATAATTAATATTATATTCTCGTTAAATACGAAGAATAATTAAAGTTATAATAATTAGTTATTAAGTTTCTCGCGCTCTTTATAATAATAATTTAAGCGGGTAATTTTAATATAATCTCTTTCTTCTATAATATTACGTTTTTTAATATTATTTTAAATATTTAAAATTAAGGTCTTTATTAATTTTAAAATATTTATTTTAAAGATATTTAAAGTATTAAGGCTCTCCGTTTAATATTTTAATATAATATCGATAAGACTTAAATTAATATTTATAAAAAGAACTATTAAGAATTAAAGAATAATAAGTTTCGTATTAATATAAAATAAAATTAAATAAATATAATAAAGTTAATTAATAATTTAATAAATATTTATATTTAGAATTTATAATTAAAAGTTTTAAAGGAAGTTAAATACGAAGCTCCTATTTACTAGAAAAATATATAATTTATATAAAAGAAAGAAACTACGCTATTTATTTATTTACTCGTTTAGTTTTATATTAAATAAATAAATAGTTAAGCGCTTACCTATTTATTAGTTTATATACTACGTCGAGTAATAAATAGTTTTTTAGTGTATTAAGTATACTAAGTTTATTAAAGTTTTTAGCGAATTTTAAATATAATACTACCCCTCTTTTCTAACCTTTTTTATTTTTAAAAATAATCTATATCTTTTTATTAAATAAAGTAACGTAATAAATTATAAAAATAAATTATTTCTAAAGATCTTATAGCTATAGTTATATATACGCGTTATATAATATATTAAATCGAATATCGACTATCTTCTCCGTCGTTAAAGTACGGGGAGTATATTAAAATTAGAAAAAAATATAAGTTTTTAAAATCCGTTATTAGTTTCTTTAGAATTAATAAAACTTTAAAGTATTTAGAGCGCGAAGAAGAAAAGATTAAAATTATATATAAAATAGTTAATAAGACCGCGTCCGCGGCGAACGATATCGTTCGTTAAAAAAATACGAAGTTAAAGAAACTTCGCTAATAAAAGAAATTCCTAAAGAAGCGTAAATAAAAGATATTTAATAAAAGTTTTATAGATATAAAAGAGTTAGAGCGTCTAGAAGAATTTAAGAAATTCGGTAAAATAAAATATATAGTGGCCTCGGTTCTATATTTTAATAATTTTATATTCTTAAAATCTCTTTCACTAGGGACCCTCGATTAATTTTTTTATATTATTATTTTTAAAACTTCTTTAGAAGTTCCCGATAATTAATTAGATTTATTAATAACTTTTAAATATTTTCCGACTCGTTATATCTCTTTTATTTAACGAGATAATTTTAATTCCTTTAACCTAGAATCTCCTCTACCTCGAATTTTATTTCTTTTTCAATCTAGAAATAAAAGATATTTTAAAATCTATTAATTTTAATTAAAAGATATAGAATATTAAATATACTTTAGTATCGGTTAGAAGATTTAATTTATAATTAACTAGTCCTTTACTCTTTTTAATCGAAAATAGTCCGATTTTAATATAGTCTAGTTTTTTACTCGGTTTTTTATTTATTATATTTTTTATTAAGAGATATATTTTATCCCCCTCCTTTAATTAAAAATACTTATTTCGATATTTATTTATAATTAATTTAGTCCGAGTATTTATTAATTTAATCTAGGTTTATATTTCTTTATATAATACTTTTATATTAATTATATAAACTAGCGCCCTATATACGTTAGGTCCTTATTTTGGGTCTAGAAATATATTAATATATCTATTATAGTTTACGAAGAACGGCGTAAATTTCGTTATATTAGATTATATATTATTAAATATTAATTAAATTATAGGTAAAAGTCTCACTTAATCGTTTTATTTTTTATTTATATAATATCGTAGATATATTTCTATTATTTAGTTCGTCCGCTTTATCTACTCATCCGTCTATAAGTAATATATAGTCGATATTTATAATTTAGTTCCGATAGTATTAATTAGTATCTTCTAATAATTAGATATAAATTATTTATCTTAATTAGAGGTAATCGATCTAGGTATTTTATAATCTTTAATAAATCGATTTAATAATACGAAGATAATTTATTCGGCTTTATAAATTTCCTTAATTAGTATTATTATTATATATTTAGTAAGTTTATTATAGATTATTATTATAGAGTTAAAGACTTCCGACGTAATAGGATTCTTTGATTTTAGTAATTTAATAACGAAATTTATTATAATATCGTTTTATAGTATTTCCGGTACTAGGGCGGACTAGATTTAACTATATTTAATATACTTTATAAATTTATTCTACTAGTATTCGATATATTCTTTAATATATTTCTCGACGTACGACTTTAGTCTCGGCGTATTATATTCTTTATAGATAAATTCTATAGTTTTAATAACTCTAGGGTATTTTTAAACCGGATTATTATAATAATCGCGAATAATTTCTTTAAGATATCTTTTAGGAAGATAAGTTTTTTTATTATATTCTAATAATTTAGTTTATAATTATTAACTTTTTAATATAGTAGTTAAAATATTATTTTCGTATTCTTTCCGGATACTATTAATAATTCCGGGAATAAAGATATATAATATCGCTACTAGTTATTATATTAAAATTAGCGATCCGTCCTATTATTAAATAAAGACTAATTATATTACTACGTTTTTATCCTCTATATAATCTTTTTATTTATTAAATATATCGGCGCGATTATTATTCTTTCTTAAGGTATAGAAGATTTTAAATTTATATTATCTTAATAATTCTAATTATCTAACTTATCTCCGGTTTAATTATTTTATTATTATAAAATTAAGAAGATTTTTATAGCCTATAAAAATAGTAAAGTTTAAATAGTTTTCTATATATATTTATTATTATTTTAATACGGATACTATTATTAGTAATTTCTTATTAGAAATATTATAGTTCTATTCCGTTAATAATATTTTCCTTAAATAATATATAATAGGGTATTATTTATCGTCTCTTTATTAAAGTATATAAGCGCCTATTATTAAATTTAAAGCGTCGGTTTCGATTCGAGTTAATTTATTATTTTAAAAAGAATATAGTACCGGCGGCTTTTTATAGGTCTTTTTAAATATTTTAAAAAATCGTTATTATTCTTTCTTTTAATAGAAAGCGATATTTTTCTTCTTAATATTTATTAATAATAAGGTCTTTTTAGAATAATTTTTAATAAATCTTTTATTAAAGTTCGTAAATCCTAAAAAACTTTATACCGTCTTAATATTATATAGTATAGGTTATTCCTTAATACTTTTAATCTTTTTAAAGTTTATATAAATATCTTTAATATTAATTATAAATTTAATCTTTTTAGAGTTTATATAAATATCTTTAATATTAATTATAAATTTAAGGAATTTAATTAATTTTTTATAAAATTTATATTTCTCTAGTTTAAAGAGAAGTCTAGTTAATAATAAATAAATTAGGATATTTTATATATATTAAATATATTCTTCTTTATCGGTAGAGTAAATTAAGATATTATCGAGGTATATAATTATTATTATATCTAAATATACTCGTATAATATTATTAATTAATATTTAATAAATTACTAGTACGTTAATAAGTCCGAAGGGTATTATTAAATATTCGTAATAATCGTATCTAGTTCTAAAGATAGTTTTCTACTCCTCGTCTTTTTTTATTCGAATTAAATTATACGCGCCTCGAAGATCTAGTTATATAAAGATTTTTATTATTATAAACCGATTTTATAGCTCGCTAATATTTAATAAAGAGTATCGATTCTTTATTATAATATCGTTTAACTTTTAGTAATTTATATATAATTATAAACTTTCGTCCTTTTTTATTATAAAGAGGATTAAATAACTTATTAATAATTTAAATTCTCGAATAAATCTTTTTTTAAGATTTTTATCGATATACCCGCGAAGTACTCTAATTCTTTTTTTTAATAAAGTATAAATAGGTCTAAATATCGGTTATTTATTAAATTCGAGTTCCATTTTATAATTTTATAACTAATATTTAAATAATACTTTTATAGTTATTTTTTTTTAAAAAAGATACTTTTATTATTAATACTTTTTAGGGATATTAGGAGGTTCGTTTTTATTTTTAGAAATTTTAATTTATTCTTCCTATTAACCTCTTTAATTAATATATATCGAATCGGATTCTCGTATAAGATTATTTTTATACGAAGATAAAATACTATAAACTTCGACTAAATTACGATTCGATTTCTTATTTATAACTATTCTTTATAAGTATATAAATATTATACTAGCGACGTCTTTAATACGCGGAAATATAAATACTCCTCTCTTTTAATTTATTATTAGATTATATTTCTTTAATTAAGATATTCCTAGAATAATATAATAAATAATTATTTTTATTATATCGAAGGTAATTTCTTTATAGTAGTGTTAAATAATAATTAATAGTAGGAATATTTCTTTATTTACTCTCCGAGTTAATAAGTTAGTTACCTAAATTATTATTCGAGATATAAAGTTATTAATTACTCTTAAATCTATTATCGTAACGACCCTATATTTATTAACTTTTACTAGTATTCGTATATATATACTATATTAAACTAAATATAGATATTATTCTAAAATTAATACGTTAATCTCCTCGTATTTCTCTTTAATATAAAGAACTAGTCTTTTTCTAATAAAAATAAAAATCTATAATACTCTTTAGACTCGAAATATCTTTCGTAATCTTCGGCTAAATAATAATATTATTTATTTTAATTATAATATTTTATCTCTTTACTATATTTTATTTAGTTTTATAATTATAATTATTATTCTTTATTATAACTTAAGAAGATTTAGTTCTCCCTTTTCTTAATTAAGTATTATAAATAATTATCTTTAACGTAGTTATTCTATTAACTATAATTATATCCTAGTTTTACGATATATTTTCGCTCTCTTAAAATATTATAATAATATTTATAATATTCGTTTATATATATTAACTAGTATATTTCCTTATATCACGGGTAATATTTATTATAGGTATAATTAAATTCTAAAGAGTTATTTTTTTTCCTTTTTCTATTCTTCGGGTTTCTTTTCTAATATAATAAACTAGGTTTTAAAATTATCGAGATAGTCTATTATTTAAAACTATTCTTTAGAATTTATTATATTTTATTTTTATTTTTATCCTTCCTTTAAATCTTCTTTTAAAGTTTTATTATTATTATTATTTAATTCTTCGAGCTCTCGAATTCTTTAGGCGATTTCTCTTTTAATCTCCTTTTACTTCTTAAATAAATTATTAAATATAATATTATTTTATACTAGATCTTTAAGGGACCCGGTTATATTATTTAATATCTCCTTTTTAAATATATTTAATTATTATTAATTTATTATATTTTTCGAATAATAGTTCTTAGTAATATAGCCCGGTTTATTATAATTATAGTAATTTATTATTTTTTTACCCTTTTATTATTATTTACTTTTTTTCTAGAATTCTTTTATAGGTCCCTTTTTAATAAAATCGAGTTCTATTAATATATAATTATATAGGTTAAATTTCTTATAACGGTAATAATTAATTAAATTATATTTATTACTATAAACTTTTAAACGTTTTTATTCGTTAACTCCTCTATTATAATATTTCTTTATTACGCGTTTATATAATTTATTATTAATTTTAATTACTTATTTTATAAATATATCGAGGTTATTTATAACGACTCTTATTTATATAAATTCGTTTTTTATATTATCTTTTAATCCTCGTCGATATATCGTTATAAAAATAGTATCGTCCTAGTCCGTAAATATTATATAATATTAAAATTATACCGAGTAATCGGACGTAGATCTTCGTTATATTAAATATTAAATAATACGAATTATTATACTATTTTCGTTAGATAGTTTAAATATATAACGAATCTCGGTTTTAAACCTAAAGAAGTTCTTTATTTAAAGTTTTATTAATAAATTATTAATATTATTTACTACTTCTATATAACGCTTTAGGAATAATTTAACCTATTTTTATATATTACCTTTTATATAGGTTATTATAAAGATTATTTATTTAATAATTAATATTATATTCTTATTAAATATAAAGAATAATTAGAGTTATAATAGTTAATTATTAAACTTCTCGCGCTCTTTATAATAATAGTTTAGGCGGGTAATTTTAATACGGTCCCCTTTTTCTATAATATTACGTTTTTTAATATTATTTTAGGTATTTAAAGCTAGGGCCTTTATTAATCTTAAAGTATTTATTTTAAAAGTATTTAAAATATTAAAACTCTCCGTTTAATATTTTAATATAACGTCGATAAGAGTTAGGTTAATACTCGTAGAAAAGAATATTAAAGATTAAAGAATAATAGGCTTATATTAATATAAAATAAAATTAGATAAATTTAATAAATTTAATTAATAGTTTAATAAACGTTTATATTTAGAATTTATAATTAAAAATTTTAAGGGAAGTTAAGTACGAAGTTTTTATTTATTAAAAAAATACGTAGTTTATATAGAAGAAGAAAACTACGCTATTTATTTATTTACTTATTTATTCTAGTATTAAATAGATAAATAGTTAAGCGTTTATTTATTTATTAATCTATATACTACGTCGAGTAGTAAATAGTTCTTTAATATATTAAATATATTAAACCTACTAAGGTTCTCAGCGAATCTTAATCGTAATATACTACGACGGTTAGATAGGTATTTATTATTCTAGGTAATTAAATCGTAGTTATTATTATAAATTAATTTATTAATATAGTATTAAAATTAGTCGAGCCCTAACTCCCCGTTAATAAAGAAGTTAGGGTATAATATTTTCCTATTTATTTAATAATTATTAATAAATATAATCCGTATTATTATACTCTTTATCTTTAAACTCTATTATAAATAAATTTACTTTTATAATAATTAATTATATTAGAATCTCCCTCTCCTTTAAATTATCTCCGGTGATTGTAATTTTCTCTAGATTATAATAAAGATTATAATATACTCTTCGTATTTATATAAAACTAAATAGTAAATTATAAATTTTAAATTATATAATTTATACTTTAATAATTACCTCGATACATTCGATATTTACTAGTAATAAAATATAGTTAATAAGAGTATTTAATTTATTTATAATAAGGTTAACTTTAAGGAATCCGTCGATATATATCTCGGGTTATAGATTTATAGAGTTAATTTTCTTTTAATTAATTAACTCTATTAAAGAACTACTGTTAAATAAAATTCTTAATATTTTTCGCGAGTATATTTAAGATATAATTATTACGGGCCTAGTTTACCTATTATTTTTATAAATTTAAATAATAATTAATAAGGGTATTATTACCGAGGCTATTATAATAATTTTATTTAATTCTACTTTTATAATTAACGGGTCTATTTTTATAATCTTTTATATTTAATAATATAGTATAGCCCATTATATATTATATACGAGCTCTTTAATTATCTAGTCTAAATAGTTTAATAATTATTTAAAACTAAATTATATTAGAAAATCTATAATCGAGGTAATATTAAATCGTTATTAATTTATTATTCCTTAGATAGGGTCGGTTAGTTTTAGTCTTTTTATAACTATTAACTCTTGAACTTTACCCGTTTTTATTATTCTAGTTTAAGACGGTCTTTAATTCCTTTAAATTTATTATAAAAATTAATATTATAAGTTTCAATTAAATATTATTAGAGATTCTTCTAAATCTTCTTTTATATCGTCGATATTTAAAAGGCTTCCGGTTTAATTCTAATTATTATAAACTTTTATTTAATCTAGAATATTCTAGGGTAAAGAAGGAGAGTTATAATTTAAAAGTCCTTTCTTTAATATTATTTTCTTAATAATAATAAAGTATCATAAGATTTATTTCTTTAAACCGGTACCCTCCGTTATTATTTTTATAATTATTATAGTATTCGTATTATTATTTAGAATAAAGTATTATACTAGCGTAGGAGGTTAACTTTTTTAATATTATTTTTATAACTCGTTATTTTCCTCCTCTTTATAATTATAGAGAAAGACGTTTATTATAATCTCTAATAATAAATTTAAATACTGGTTTATATAATAACCGAATTAATTATATTTAAAAAAATTTACTAAATTTATATTTTTAAAATTCTTTTAAGTAAATTTTTTAGGATATTTTTATTTTTATAATTAATTTAGCGGCCGTAATCTTTAGATTTTAATATTTATATTAATATTTTTAAGGCTATATAGGAGGGTAGGGAAAGTTTATTATATATTAATTAAAATTTAATATAATAACTCTTTATTAGTAGATAAAGATATTAATATTAATCCGTTAAATAATATTATCTTTATCAAATCCTTATACCCCGAATTAAATAGGGTTAACTTCTCGATTTCACTATATACTATTTTAATAAGGCGTTATATAGTAGCGAATAAATAATTATAGTTTTTATTATACTCGAATAAGATTTTCTCTCGCTTTACTACGTCGTTTATACCTTTAAATACAATTATATTTATATTAATATTATTAATAAATAATTTTATAATTAACTCGCCTACTTTCTTTAAGTATATAGTTATATTCTTAATATTTAATTATTTTAGATTATATAATTTAACTCGGAGCTCGAACTTTTTAATTTATAAATTCTTAACGGTAACCTCGAATTACGCTTCGGATTAGTGTGGGGTAGAGTAGGGATCGAGGTATAATCCCTATACTAACTTAACGTAGAGATTTATTAGCGTAGGGCGTAGGTTAAGGTAGAATAAAGTAAGAATTTATTAAAAAATCCCTAAATACTAAAACGGATTTCTAATAATTATTATAATAACCGTTTTAGTAATAAAGTTATAGAATAAAAATAAAAGAATATTCTATTCTTCGACGGTAATAAAAGTTATTAAAAAATGAAATAATATAAAAGTTATATTTACCGTCTATTCCCTTTCTTATTATACCCTACTCCTATTAGGTATTACGATATTAAGTATTAAAAATATTAATATTAATTTATATTTTTTTATAAAATGAATTTATAGCCCCTAATTATCTACGTTAATTAAATATCTTTATTTTGGATAGTTACACGCTTAGTATAGATTACGTAGAGGTTAGTATCTTATATTATTAATATAAATAACGAAAGATTAGGATAGAATTTACTTTTAAATAATATTATTAATATCGCTTTAGCTACTTTTTATATAGTTATAATTATAAATAATTACTAGCGTATACCTAACGACTCCGATATAGCCGAGAATATTATTTTATATATAAACCGTTAGAAAGGGAGTTTGGGAATAAGTAATTCGGTAGTTTTCTAATAACGCTTGATTTCGCGTAGAGCGACGACTAAATTATTTAAATTAATTTTAGTTATTATAATAATTATTAGAATTTAATTTACTACTCTTTTTTTATATTTTATATTTACACGTTTATCTAGTTATATTACGTAGAGTTAAGATACTAGGAATAGTCTTCCTCGCCTTAATTATTAATAGTTTTCTAGGGGCCTTCCCCCCCGTAGTATTTCTAATTTTAAATATAAGTCTAGTTCTACCTCTATTAATACGCGCTATATTTAATTATTTAAAAAGCGGTGTTTTAGTTAGTTAAGAAGCGCTATTTTAATTAGTTAAGAAACGGTATTTATAATAATCTAAAACGACGAAGAAACTAGTAACGATAATAAAACTAGTAATAATAGTAATAATTACGAGGTTAAAGTTACTAGTATCGATAATTATTACTTTATAAATAATAGAATTCACGTAAATTATATAAGAGTATAATTATTATTATCTATTTTATTTATTCTATTTAAGATATTTATTTATTCTACTTTAATAAACTCAGAATATTACGAACTAGGTATAATTCAATCTAGCGTAAAAAGTAAGATACTCGGGTACTTCACTAACTATTATTATAGATTAATTATAATAATCTTTCTAATAGTCGTATAATTAAATAAGACTTTTAGTAGGTTTTAGGGTCTATATTAAATACGGGAGCGAGTACTCTTTTAAATATAATATCCTACTTCCCGTAGTTAAATTCTTAATATTAACGAAGTCTTTAGCGATCTTCCTTTTACTTTTATTATTTAATTTATAATTAATAATTATTTCGTAAAGTATACTTTAGTCTTCTTTAATACTTATTATTTAATAGTTAAAGCGCGTTATTCTCGCCGCTAGTCTATATTAACTTTATATATATTAAGAAGTTAGAATTCTTATTATACCGAAACGAATTAATCTTTTCGTAGATTAACCGCGTGGTAAATCTATTTAGTAATAAATTATTAGAAAGATATTTATAATTCCCGTTTCCTAGTTAAAAAAGACCCCGAGATTAAAACCGAGTAAATACTATTGAACTTAACGAATTTCTTATATAATACGGAAATTATTATTAGATAATATAAATTCAGTATTAATAACGATAATAATATTAATAATTTAATTATTATATTTTATTAGTTATAAGGACGGCCGAAGGGACCTTAAAGACTTAGGAAGAAACTAGGGGAATACTCGACTAATATATCGATAATAAAAGTAAAGGCTCGTTTTACCTAAACCTTATTATTCGAAAAATAATATATAGACTATTAAAGAAATAATATAACTACGGTATTAATAATATAGAAGAAATTTCGTATTATTAAAGAGTTCTAAAAAGTATTAAAAACCTATTAGGTTATTATTTTAATTTAAACGAAATAAGAGATTCTTTTAAAAAAGTATAATCTAGGTTATTTATTATTCTAATAATTATTATAATAATTATTTTCCGATTAGAACTACTTAAATTAATAGTATTATATATTTCGTAGAGAAAACTAATATAACCTTACGAGGTTAAGATATATTAATTTGAAATAACGATAATATCGTATAAAAGAATTTAAGCGAGTTAGAAATATATTAAAATAATATTTAGGTTCTAACTATTAAAGGATTATATTAATAATAATTTAATCTAAACTTAACCTAGACCGTATTTTAATAAATCGTAGATAAAAAGACCGAAGAGTTATTACTAATTATCGACTAATATATATTAATCCAGGAAACTTAGAAAAGGGTAGATATTATAGTATATATTATTAAAATTAACGAATTTCACTTTAGGCGGGCTATATAGCGTAAACTTATTTAAAATCTACTTCGTAAAATTAATTATTTTAAGTATTACGACCTAGGGATATATAAATATATTACTTTCACTTAATATAATTACCTTAATTAAAATACGGTATAGATTTCTAATAATTATTCTAATAATTAGGCTAGCTAATTATTATTAAGGTTTACTAATTTTATAGATAAAACTATATTAATATTTTACGAAGAAAGAGATCGTTACGTAACGGAATATAATTTCCTATTTTTAGGTAAAGGAGGAGGACGAGTAAACTTCTTTACCGGGATTTATTTAATAATAGGAGGGGTATAATCTATCTTATTATAACTAAATCCCGGATAAAGACTTTAGAAATACTAAAGAGGCGTTTATTTTAGTTTTTAAAAGGTTTAATATAAAGTTACTTTTTAATTAAAAGTGTATTACGCCGTCGTTAATACGTTTATATATATTCGACGAGGAGTTATCGAATTTCCTAGCGCCTAATTTCTAGCTTCTTAATATGATTATATACTTCGATATTAATTAATCTCCCTTCGTGATTATTAGAATAATTATTATAAATGTATTTACTATTGGATATAAATAAATTAAAATATATTCTTATATCTAAAATCGCGTAGAAACTTAAAATCCTTCGGAAGTATTATTATATATTTATAATAATAAACTACTAACTAAAGAACTAGATAATATTAATAATAGTTTATAAAATAATATACTATAACTTTATATTTAAACTCTAATATTAAATAAGCTTCTACCGCCTCTTGAAGAGTAATTATTATAACGGATTAAATACGTCTAGAAAACCCGATATTTATATAAAGCTCTTTAACTACTCGATAAAAAATAAACTTCAAAAGTAAAAATTTAATCGATTTCTAGTATTTCTTAATTTATCTTAAAGCTATTATTGTTTTTTATTAATTAAAGGCTTCGATTTATTATTAATTAAAAAGTAACTTATTATTATATTTAAATTTACGATATTTAGGATTTTTTAGAATTAGGTCTTAGGTATTAAATACCTTCCTAGGCGCCTTCTAGGCCTTTATTCTTCGAGGTATTTTTATTCTTTTCGATAATAAACCTTCTAAAAGATAATAATATACGTAGGATTACTAAATAATATAGGGAAAGAGTAGAGAATAATAATAATAATAAATATAATATTTTAGTAGATAATCTCGCCGCTCGGATATATAATTATCCGAGTTAAAATTAAACTTAGAGTATTTTAATAAATAATCTCGCCGCTCGCCGCTTGGACATATAATCGTCCGAGTTAACTTTAAGCCTAGAGTTAGATTATAAGTAGGTTTTATTAAAGGCGTAGTTTAATTAAATTATATTATATTAAATAGACTCTTAGTATACTCTAGAATTTAGAGTATAATCCTTTTCGATATTTATTACGAGATTAGTTTTATTTATTATTATATTTTAATATTAATATTCTCCTACGATTATCCTACCGCCTCTTAAGAATATATCGATTCGATATCGGTAAAGGGTAAAGTATGAATATATATATATATAAATATATTAAATCTTAATTCTAATAATCTTTCTAATAATTAATTATTTATTATATAATATTAATTAAACTCTTTATTATATTCTTTAGAACCTATATTAAACTAATTAAATAAAGATAGTTTAAATAGTATCTTCGATAATATATTTTCTCTTAATATTAGAAGTTTTATAAATTATTACCCTAAACTACCTCTTAATATTATAATAAAAGAAAAGCGATATAGATATTATATCTTCTCTAATATTAAAAAGGATATATTCTTAGACTAGTAGAAATAAACTATATAGTATAAATATCCCGATAATAAGAATTAATATAAGAAGATTAATTTTAGTAAGATATAATCCCGAAAGTCTAAAATATAGACGTCTTTCGAAGAAGGAGTAATAGTAGGCTCTAGAAAACTATCGATAGTTTATTTATAATATAACGATATATTAATTTATCCCTATATAAATTAAGGTACTAGGTTAGGGATAAACTATTTAAAAAAGAAAAGTTATAAAGACTCGGCGAGTATACGTAGTATAATTTAATTAATCCTTAGAGAAACTATCCCTACGTAAGTAAGAGTCTAGATTATTATAATAATTATTAGAATTCTCTAGCTAATTCGAACGTAGCGCCACGAAGTTAAAAGTATTAAAGTTAAAATTAACGGTCTTATACCTTAATAATTAGACTTTAAAGATATATTTCTATAGATAATTACTATAGTAGGAATATTATATAACTCTTTTAATAATATCTTAATTTAGTATTTATTTCTTTATTTAGATTTTACCGCTATATTACCGAGTTCTTTAATAATTAAAAATAAACTCTTATAACGATTTAAGAAGATTAAAAAGAAACTATTTAATACTTTACCCGATAATAAATTAAAGGTATTCTTTATTTTAAATAGATAATTACTCTACGAGATATCTTTATATATAATTATTATTACCTACTTTATTAACGCCGAGTAGAAATATTATAAAATTATTATTAATTTTAAGTATATTAAAGGGAAATATACTAGTGAAAGACTAGCGGACGTTTTAACTAAAGTCGTCCGTAAATACGGGATCGAGTATCGGATTTATATTATTATAAACGATAATACTAATAATATATAAATAATATTCGATAGTATTATTCTTATATTTATATAGAGGAATAAAAAGGTTAAACGGATATCTATTAAATAATCGTTTAAATATATATTATATTTTATATATATAATTTAACTTGCCGTTAAAGTATTATTAAATATAATTTATCTTTCGCTTATAAACGAATAACTTTAAAGGGGTTAAGATAAATAATAAGACTTTCGCGATATTTAAACTAACACGTAAAAGAGTTTACTATTAATACTAACTAAGGTAAAAGAATTTTAATAATCTTTATAATAATCTAACTTTATTAAATACGGAAGACTACGGTATTTATTAATATAAATAGCTAGCGTAGAACCTAGTTCCGAGATATTTAATAGAAAAGACTCGATATTATAGGGAAAAGTATACCGAATAAAATTAATAAACTTATTAAACTAAGGTTAATAAAATTTATTCAAGATATTAAAACGCGATAGGACTCGATATATTATATAATAGTCCGCGTATTTAAACTACGCTATAATATTAAAAGTTATTTTATATAGGCTGAGATTTCTTACCTTAAATTAAGAATAAAAAAATAGAGTTATATTACTTACCTAATTAATATTATAAAAGAGTTCGCGAAAATAACGAATATTATTAATATAATAAAGACTATTACTAGCTACCGTATTTTTATAATTTATAATAAACTCTTTAGTTATCTAGAAAAGACTATAAAGTAACTCCGTTTTAAACGAGTATCGTAGAAATTTAAAATAAAGACTATATTACGTTAAGCGACCGAAAAATTAAACTAGTACTATATTAAGATTAAAGGCGGTTTAGGGTATTTCTATAATAAAGCGGTCTTATTAAACCCTATAAAAGGTAGAAAGATATTCGAGACCTCGGAGTAAAAAACTAATATTAAATAACTATTATAATTATTAATCTATTAGTCCGCTCTCGAGGAAGAGTATAAGGAATACTAAACGAATATACTAACTTCGAGTAAGTTATTTAATTTTATACGAAGTTATAAATATAATCTAAATAATAGACTCGCCTAAATACTAGATATAGATTCTAGTAATAAAGACGGAGAAGACAACGAGTTCTAAAGGTATAGGAATATTAGTAAATTCTAATAATCTTTTTAATAATTAATTCCGTTAATCTCTTTAATACCGTTCTCTAATTAATTTATAGAATAGAATATTCTAGTACTATAGAAGTAACTCGCCCCTCGGTTTCTAATTTTTAATATAATTACTCGTAATATATTAGCCGTACCGATTACGAGTATTAATATAGAGCGTTTATTCTTTATTACTACGAGGTTATATAGTATTTAGAAATTATAGTTACTAGTAATTTTCTAAACTATAATTATTCTATATAAATATAATAGAAGAATAGAGGAAGACCGGCCTTAAGATATCCTATTTTATTTATTTAATAATTAAATAAAGAATCTTTCCTAGGAAGATATAAAATAGAAAGAAATCGTTCGTAAAAAGGACTTAAAGAAAAAGCGATAATTTAATAATAAATAAAATATATTTAGTAACGATAACGAAGAAAAACCTACTAATATAAATTTTAATTTTAATTATAATTATAATAATTATATTAATAATTAATTTTTAGTTATTAGAAATATAGAAGAAATATTCCTATTAATAATATAGTTCTATAATCGATACCTAAAACTTAGCTCGGAAAAAGAGTAATCGTATAAAAATCGGTTCGGAGGTAGATAAATATAATAGAGATAATAAATAATTTAAACCTAGTCTACCTAGTTATTCGGCTAGAATAAAAGAAAGTATTCGTAATAATTAACGACCTACGAGCCTAGCTTCTTAGTTAGGATTAAAAAAAGATAGTTATAAAACTTAAATAAATAGGAATACTATTTTCTAATACGAATTAAAGTCTTTTTACTATAAATTATCTTCTAAAATCTTATTATATCGAGTATATTCCTAAAGTTAATTAATTATATATTTATTACTAGGGATCTTTAAAGGATCCCTACCCTACCCTACCTTAACTTAATATAAGGATCGAACCGTGATCTTTACCTTACCCCTTACCTTATTTTACCCTACGTTAGTATTCTCTTTAAGGATCTCTACGCTAATCCGAAGCGTACCTCGAATACTAATAAGAAAAAATCCTTAATACGAGTCCAGTTATTCTTAATCTCGGTATCGAGATTACTATACTAGTTTTATATAGTATCTATAATATATTATTAAAAGAGGATATATTACGTTTTACTTTAATAGGTTTCGATAACCTCGTTATTTATTTCTATATTTTTAGTAAATTTAAACTCTTTAGTTTTATAGTCCTATTTATATACCTAATTAATATCTTTAAGGAATTTATTTAGGTCCTCTTTACTATTATATAAATTTTTAAAATTTCGAATTTTTATCTAGTTTATTATAGATAATAATATCGACTTTAATAATAAAATTAACCTCGATAAATTTAATAAAAAGAGTTTAATTATTATTATAATATTATTTAAAACTTTTATAGTAATTAAGGGAGGTTCGAAGTTTATTAACTATAAAATATTTATAAAAAATATATTTTTCGAGGATATTTTAAAAAAGTTTATAATAAATAACTAAACTCTTTTATATTTAAAAGAGAATAAAAAGTTAAACTTTAGTTTCTTTAATAATTTAACTCGGTTTACTATAATACTTTTTAAGAAAGAAAGTACGAAACTCGATAATATATAATTAATAATAAATATTAAAATAAACGATAACTAATAAACGGGAAATAGAAATAATTAGTTATTAATATTTAATCCTTCGAGTCGCTTAATAGGTCCTCTATTCTTCGAGTCCCGGTTATTATTATTATTACTTTATTAATTCTTTCTAACGATACGGGGTATAGGCCTTAGTCTTTTAAAATATATATACTTTTTATAATAATTTATATTTTTTATTTTATTATTATTAATAAATAATATATCCTAGTTTAGCCTCTATTTAAAAGATTTAGAAATATAATAAAATAAAGAGATTTTTTATTTAAACTATAAATAAAGTTTCTAGCTAAATATAATTTTACTAATATATAAATTTTATAAAATTAATAATTAATCCGACTCTTTAGTTCCCGCCTCGAGAGCGCCCGAAACGAGAGCTCTAGTTCTTATCGGTCGCTCGATTTAACTCTTATAATTCCTCGTAATTTATTAATATATTTATAGTATCTCGCTCGACTAGAAATTTATTATTTATAATATAATTTAAATAAACCGGTATATGGGAAGCCTTAAAAGCGCGTATTAAAAAATATATTATATAATTTAGATATAACCGTAGATACCGAGGTCTTTAGATTTATATAAAAATTATATATAAATTTAATATCAAGGGACGGGATTAATATCTAGAGGTTTATTAAATTAATAACTAAGTTTATTAAACTATAATTTAGTTATAATATAAAAGTAGGTTAAAATAAAAGATAAAAAACGAAAATTAAAATAGAGCTAGTTATTATCTAAATAAAAATTAATATATAAAGTATTTATTTATTTCTTATCCCGACTATATTAAAATAGAAATAAGGAAACTAGTTTAAATTTAAATTAAATCTAAAATAAATTAAACTAGGTTAAAATAAGTAAAATTATATTATAATAATAACCCCTTCTTTAAAATCGAGCTCCTATAAGATAAGTAAAGAATTAATTCGATTAATTAAATTTCGTAACCCTAACTCTTATTTAAAGTTACGAAATAATTAAAATAAAAGCGCGTCGGAGTATTCGAGTTATCGATAATAATAAATAAGGGATAGAACGGGGAATAAACGGCGGTATATAAATAAAACTAGGCGTTAATATTATTATTTATAAATAATAATAACGGGGCTAGGTTATAGAGTACTATTTATTTATATAATAATATAAAATATCGGTCGAAGCCGATACGGAACGATAACCGAGGACATAATAATAAATAAGGAATAAACTATAATATAAATAAAAATTAACTTTTTAAAAATCGGATTAAAATAAAAATAATAAAAATTCTTTATATTAATACTTTTAAATAATATATAGTAATTCGTAGAGACTAGCGGCGTTAGGATTCGAGATATAATATTTATTAATAAATTATTAATAACGGGTAAAGTAATAAAAGGGTTCCTATATAACGACGTAATCTTTTTAATTAATATAATATTTTAATAAAAATAGATTATAACGGCGATTATATTTAGAATTTAAAATACCGTTAATATACTACTCTCAATTTCGGTAATTATAAATTCTCGGATAAATTAAATTTATCTAGGTAAAGAATTATTAACTATTAATTATAATAAATTAACGTAGAAAACGGGGTAAATTTTTATTAAATATAAAAAATCCAACTAAATTATAAAAGAATTATTAAAAACTTTAAAGATTTAAAAGGGGCCGATATTATAATTATCGAGTTTAATTAAAGAGTATATAATATTTAAATTCTTAAAATTAAACAATATTTAATTATTTATTAAATATATTAAATATAAGCGCCTTCGTTAATTAGCCGAGGATTTAAAGATAATTTAAATAATAAATATTTTATTATAGAGGTAGTTATTTAAGGTTTCTAATTATATTACGAATTTATTAATAACGATTAAATAAGTATATATTTAAACGGTAAAATCTTAAAATAAAAACTCGATAAACTCGAAACCGATATATAAATATTAATTATAATTAATTAAAAAAGGCGAGGCTAGAGTATTAAAAGAATTAGTATTATTATTAAAAAACTTTACTTTAAGAAACTATTTTACTTAATTATCCTATATATAATTAATATATATACGGAGGTAATATTTTATTATAATATTAAATTACTCGGTTTAGTTATCCGTTTAAAGATAATACTCGATAAATATATATTAATTAATTTTAAAGCGTTTATATAAGACTTTTTAAAACTCTAATATAAATTAAAATCCTCGATTCGAAATAAAAATATCTAGTAACCTATAAAGTTTCTATATATTCTAATAGAAAATATTATAAACTTCGTTTACTTTTATCGACGTAATTAATACTAAATACTATATCTTAATTAAACGGTCTATAAAAACTAGGATATATTAATAAATAATTCCTATAAAAGTATAAAACGGTAGAGGACCTATATAGTCTATCGAGACGTTTCTCTAACGTCGTTATAGGGGCGGTAATAAGTATAACTATTTTTAAATATACTAGCGGGAAGGTTTAGTTCTTCGGTATATATAATAATTCCTAACGAATCGCTAGATAATAGTATAGATATTAGGTTACTAATAGGCCCGACTAATTAATTTATAATATTTCGTACGACCTAGGTAATTACCCGCGATATTATTATAAATTAACTAGATTAAACGAAGGCGTAATTAATTAGAATTCGAAATATATCTCTTTTTTTAAAAATAAAGAACTTTATCCCTATCTTTATATTTAACTAAAGGAATTCCGTTATAATAATATATTTTAAAATATAATATTTCTAGGACTCTAGGGGCGAATTAATCGACTTAATTAATTATATTCTATAAATAATAAATCGGGGTATTATATAAGTCTTCGTTTAAATTAATAAATTAATCTTTATTAAATTTAAACTCGTAAGATATAAATAGGGTTTATAATTCTAGATTAATATCTATATCGAGGTTTATAACGGTTATATAATTTAATATAAAGTATAACTAGAAGAGCTAGATAAGAATCTCTTAATTTATTATTAATATAACTAGGGTAACTAGGACTAAGGCTAAAATTACTATATTTAATAATATATTATAAATATAGTTTTTAAAGATTTCTAGGATTAGGTTTTTTCTTTTTAATATTATTTAATATTAATATTAATATCTAGGGTCTAACTTATCCCCCTTTTTAAAGAGATCTTTTAACCGATATATTAATATATTAAATTTACTACCTTCTTTACTAGGCCGGTAAATAATCTTATAATTAAAATAAAATAAAAACTCGCTTTATCTCGTTTAACGTCGAGATAATATCTTAAATAAAATAAAATATTTAAGAGCTTTATAATTTAATATTATTTTAATAAAAAAAGTAGATCCCTCTAGTTTAAAGCGCTATTCCTCGAATATATAAACAATTATTATAAACTCTTTATTATAAATCTTATAATTATACTCGGTAGGGTTATACTTCTTTAAAAAATAAATAATAAAACGAAGAATATTTTAATTATTATATTAGGATAAGACCCCCCTAGATATATAATTAAATATATTTATTTCTATTATAATTTTACGGTTAGGGTCGAAATAGATTAAAATAATATCGGAGGTAAAAACCTTTTTTAAGGTATTAAAAGTTATTTAATATTAAATATTTTACTCGAAAATAATACCTTTTTTAATTAAAATTATAAATAATATAACGAGTTTACTAAATTTATAAATAAAATACCGATAGAAGTTAACGAATCCTAGAAAATTTTAAATAACTTTAATATTAATTATTTATAATTAATTTAAAATAATATCGATTTTCTTTAAATTTATTTTAATCTCTTTAATAATAATAATTAATCCTAAATATATAACTTCTTTAATATAAAAATTATATTTAATAATATTTATTTAGAGCCCCGCCTCGCGGAGTTTCTAAATAATATATTTAATATAAATTTTATACTTTTCCTCGATATCGCTATAAATTAGAATATCGTCGAGGTATATAGTATAGGTCTTATTAAAAAATTTACGAAAAGTATCGTTAATATAATATTAGAACGAGGTAGGGTTATTATATAATCTAAATAATATAATAAAGTATTTAAATAAACCGAATCGGGTATAAAATATTATAAATTCTTTATCGCCCTCTCTAACGCGGAGGCGATTAAAAATAAATATAATATCTAATTTAAAAAATACCTTAATACGATTTAATCGATTTAAAATTTCTAAAATTAAAAGTAAAGAGTATTTATTCTTTATAATAATAATATTAAACTCTTAGTAATTAATATAGAAATATAGGCCTCCGTTAGGTTTCTTTATAAATAAAATAAAAAACGCGGTATAAAATTAATTAACTCGAATAAAATCTTTACTAAAGTTTTTATCTAGGTAATAACGGAGTTTTAGAATTTTATTATAATTTATATTATATAAACTAGATAACGGAGGCTATAGCCCTTCTTTAAATTTAATAATATAATTATATAACCGATACGGGGGTAAAGTATTAACGTTTTTTTTTTAAAAAAACATTTAAGAATTTATAATACCGCGTAGATAGAATCGTAATTAAATTAATATTTTTATTATCTCGATAGATTTAAAACTCTTTTTAAATAATAACGACGGTAAAATAAAACTCTTTATTTATTTTAAATATAACTCGGTTCTAGGCTTAATTATAAATATTTAATTTAAGATTTTAATTAAGACGGGGTTTAGGTTTATAATATCTAGATTTTTAATAAAATTAAATATTTAAAATCGAGATTTTTTTTAAAATATCTAGGAATCGATCGATTTCTATAAATAATAAATTAAATATAGTTTACTCGTTAAGTATAACGAGCCGGGTAAATAATCGAGATTTTATCTCGTATATATTAAGAGTAACTAGGTATTAAGTTCGTTACTTTTAATATTAAAATTTAAAACGAAGCGAGGCTAAATTATAATATTTAATTTTAAATATCTTTCTTTATTTAATAGTAATAACGATACGATTATATTCGTTATTATAACTAGTTTTTATAGGAATAAATAATTAAGACTAAAGCGAGGAAAACTCTTTTTAAATTTAAATTTACTATTAATAAATTTAGAATTAAAGTAACTTCTTTTAAATTCTAAATTACTCTATATAAATATTAAATTAAATTAAGGATTAAGTTTACTTCTAATAAACCTAGGACTAAATTAACTCTTTTCAAATTAAGATTTATTTTTTATAAATTTAAAATTAAATATACTATTAATAAACCTAAAATTAAAGTAATTTCTCTCGAGTCGGAATTAGTTATTTAATAGTAACGTTATCGTTTATAAATAATAACGGCTTTTTATATACTAGCGACTTCTTTTAAATTAGGGTTTACTCTACGCGGGTATTAAATAAAACTAAAGATTAGAATTCTTAAATTTAGAATTTTTCTTAGGGTATTAAAAAAAATTTATCTTCTATAAAGATTTTTATAGAATTAAAGATATAGTTTCTTAAATAAAAATATAAAACGAAGGTTAAAGAATTATTTAAAAAATCGGTAGTAACTTTATAACGGTAGAAATATAATAAACTAATTACGACGGGGTATTAACTAAATTTAATAATAAAAAAAACTATTCGTTTTTAATAATTATAAATATTTAAAATCGTTTCTACGATATAAATAATATATCTTATAACGGTAGGTATATTATTAAAGAGTCGGATAATATAAAAATAACGAAGAAAATAAAGGGGTAAACGATAAATATATATAAAATTATAATCGATAAAAAGATAACTAGATATATTAATATTAATTAAAACTTTAATTTAAATTCGGGACTACTTATTCCGTAGTTAATAAAAAATAATTATATATTTATTACGAAAAATAGAGTCGGTCTTAAAAAGTTATATAATAAATTATAACGAAAACTTAATTAATAACGAAAATAAATTAAATAATATAACCGATAAGTAAAAAGATATATATAGGATTCTAAATACCTATAATCCTAATACGCGACTTTATACCGGGATTATTCTTTTTTTATATTTAAAATAACTCCTCTTATAATAGTTTTATTATTATTAATAATAGTTATAATATTAATCGGAGGCTAGCTAGTTTAATAGAGTAGATTTTTATATACCCGTAAAAGAAAGTAACGATATAATAATATATAGTAAATATAAATCTTATACCTATAGTAAATATAAGAGATCGGAATAAATTCTAGATTAGTAATTTGATTTAGCTCGGTAATAAATAATTTTATAATTATTTATTTAACGTTAATTAATTTAATTACGTAGATAATTACTTTTTTAATAATAATATAAAATATATTATAATTAACTCCTCTTAATTTATTAATATACGATTAATTCTTTTTTTCTTAAAGTCGTTAATATTTTAGTTTTAGCTCTATTTATATAAATTTAATAATAATAAATATCGGAGCCTAGGAGTTTATAACGACTTTAATAATAAAATAAATATTTTTATTCTATTAAATAATAACTACCCCGAGTATTACGAATATTATATAGTATTAGTTTTACTCTATTTAAAGGTTGGACGGATATCTTTAATAGAATTATTTATTATAATTACTAAGTAAATAGGGTAAATACTAGACTATTTACTATATTTACCGAGTAAATAAAGTAAATATATTTCTCTTAATACGATTTTCTTTTATTATATAATTTTTTTTTTTAATAAATAGGAGCTTCGTATTAATCTTCTTTTAAAACTTTTAATTATAAATTCTAAATATAGATATTCCTTAAATTATTAATTTAATTTATTTAATTTATTTAATTATATTTAATATTAATATAAAACTTATTATTCTTTAACCTTTAATACTCTTCTCTACGAGTATTAATTTAAATTCTATCGACGTTATATTAAAATATTGAATAGAGAGTTTTAATATTTTAAATATTTTTAAAATAAATATTTTAAAATTAATAAAGGCCCTAGTTTTAAATACCTAAAATAATATTAAAAAACGTAATATTATAAAAGAAAATAACCGTATTAAAATTACTTATCTAAATTATTATTATAAAAAGCGCGAGAAGTTTAACTATTAATTATTATAACTATATTTATTCTTTATTTTTAACGAGAATACTATATTAATTATTAAATAAATAATCTTTATAATAATTTATATAAGAAGTAATATATAGAAATAAACTAAATTGTTCCTAAAGTATTATATAAAGGTAGTAAATATTAATAATAATTTATTACTAAAATTTTAAATAGAGAATTTCTCTAGGATTAAATTTAAGATTTATTATATATTTAAACTATCTAATAAAAATAGTATAGTAATTCGCGTTATTTAATATTTAATATAACGAAGGTTTATATCTAATTACTCGGTATAATTTTAATATTATATAATATTAACGAACTAGGACGATACTATTTTTATAATAATATATCGACGAGGACTAAAAGATAATATAAAAAATGAATTTATATAAATAAAAATCGTTATAGAGGACCTCTATATATTTATAAAATAAATAATTAAAATTAATAATAAATTATATAAATATATAATAAAGAAATACTATAACGGAGGAATTAATAAATAAAGACGTTTCAAAGTTTATAATAATAAATATAATTCGGCTAGTCGTTAGTATTATAAGAAATTTAATTTATATAAATATATATTAATAAAACTCGATTTTATTAAAAAGGGATCTACGAGAGGATTTTAGAAAAAAAATAAAGAATAATAAAAAAGTAAAAAAAAAAAAAATTATTATAATTATAATAAACCGGGCTATATCGCTAGGAACTATTATTTAAAAAATATAATAAATCGATAATAATTAAATATATTTAAGAAGGAGATACTAGATAATATAATTAAATTCTTTAAGAATCTAGTATAAAATAATATTATATTTAACAATTTACTAGGGAAGTAAAGGGAGATTAAAGAAAAGATTATTTAAAAAATTCGAGAACTCGAAGAATTAAATAATAATAACGATAAAACTTTAAAGGAAGATTTAAAAGAAGGATAAAAATAAAAATAAAATATAATAAACTCTAAAGAATAACTTTAAATAATAAATTACCTCGATAATTTTAAAATCTAGTTTATTATATTAAAAAAAAAACCCGAGAAAAAGAAAAAGGAAAAAAGATAACTCTTTAAAATTAATTATATTTATAATAAATATTACCTAAAATATAAAGAGATATACTAGTTAATATATATAAACGAATATTATAAATATTATTATAATAATTTAAAAGAGTAAAGGTATATCGTAAAACTAGGATATAATTATAATTAATAGAATAATTATATTAAAGATAATTATTTATAGTATTTAATTAAGAAAAGGGAGAATTAAATCTTCCTAGGTTATAATAAAGAATAATAATTATAATTACGAAACTAAATAAAATATAATAAAAAGATAAAATATTATAATTAAAACGAATAATATTATTATTTAGCCGAAGATTACGAAAGATATTTCGAGTCTAAAAAGTATTATAGATTTTTATTTCTATTAGAAAAAGACTAGTTCCTTATATTAAAAGAAAATACGAGGAGATTAATATATTAATTTTAAAATAATATTTATATTTAGTTTAATACGATATATATATACGAATACTAGTAAAAGTTAACGGATACAAAATCGTTATAATAATAAATTTAAAAGTAATTAATAATTTTATATTTTAAATAATAATTTAGGTAACTAATTTATTAACTCGGGGAAAAAAAAAAAATTAATTAACCGACGGGTCGAAATTATTAGTAAAAAGAGTAAATAAAGAAATATTCCCGTTATTAATTATTATTTAACATTATTATAAAGAAATTATCTTTAATATAATAAAAATAATTATTTACTATATTATTTTAAAGATATTTTAATTAAAGAAATATAATCTAATAATCGATTAGAAAAGAGGAGTATTTATATTTCTATATATTAAAGACGTCGCTAATATAATATTTATATATTTATAAAGAATAATTATAAATAAGAAATTAAACCGTAACCCGGTCGAAGCCTACAATACTTTATTTTTATATAAAAATAATTTTATATAAAGATCCGATTCGATATATACTAGTTAAAGAGGTTAATAGGGTATATAAATTAAAATTTCTTAAAATAAAAACGAACCTCTTAATATCTCTAAAAAGTATTAGTAATAAAAGTATTTTTTTCCAAAAAAAGATAATTATAGAAGTATTATTTAAATATTAATTATAAGATTATAAAATCGAACTCGAATTTAATAAATAATTAATATTTAGACCTATTTATACTTTATTAGAAAAAGAACTCGGAGTACTTCGCGGGTATATTAATAAAAATCTTAAAAAAGAATTTATTCGAGAATTTAAATTATTAGTAGATTATCTAATTCTCTTTATAACGAAGAAGAATAAAAGTCTATAACTATATATAAATTACTAAAAATTAAATAATATTATAATAAAGAATTAATATTCTTTACTAAATATTAACGAGTTATAGGATTAGTTTATAATAATAAAAATCTTTACGCGACTAGATCTTCGAGGCGCGTATAATTTAATTCGAATAAAAGAAAGCGAGGAGTAGAAAATTATTTTTAAAATTAAATATAATTATTACGAATATTTAATAATACCCTTCGGATTTATTAATATACTAGTAATTTATTAAATATTAATTAATAATATTATACGAGTATATTTAGATATAACGGTAATTATATACCTCGATAATATTTTAATTTACTCTACTAATAAAGAAGAATATATTTAATATATACGAGATATTTTTATTTATTTATTATTAACTAGATTTCTCTTCAAACTAGACAAGTACGAGTTTTATAAAGAATTAATTAAATTCTTTAAATTTATAATTAATATTAAAGGTATTTATATAAACTCTAAAAAGATTAAAAGTATTAAAAAATAATTTATATTATATAATATTAAAACTATATAAAGTTTTTTAGGATTTACGAATTTTAATAAAAAGTTTATTAAAGATTACTTTAGAAAGGTTTTATTACTAACGAATATTATAAAGAAAAATATCGCTTTCTAATAAAGAAAAGAATAATAATAATTTTTTAAAATATTTAAAAAAGCCTATAAGAAACCGCCGGTACTATATTTTTTTCGAAGTAATAAACTAACTCGAATCGAGACCGATACTTCGGATTTAATAATAAATATTTATATATTTTAATAGAGAAACGATAAGTAGTACCCTATTATATATTATTCTAAGAAAATATTATTAGCGGAATAGAACTATAATATTCATAATAAGGAATTATTAATAGTAGTACTTTTATTAGAATAATAAAGGGTATACGTAGAAAATTATTTAAATCTTATTATTTTTACGGACTATAAGAATCTTCTTAATTTTATAATAACGAAGTAATTAAATCGAAGATAAATTAAATAGTTAAAATTACTAGGATAATATAAATTTAAAATTTTCTATATTTTAAAAAAGAATAATAATCGCGCCGATATATTTAATAAATAAAAAGACTATATAGATAAAAAAGATATAGTAATATAATTAATTCTTATTTAATAATAAAATAAATCGCTAGTTCTCGTATAATAATTAATAGCGATATTATATATCTCTATTCCCGGAATTATTAATAATATTTAGAAAAAATACGAAAATAATACCTTAACTAAAATATCAAAAACCTAGTAATTATAGATTAAATTATTAAAAATATAATAAAAGATTTTATCTTCCTAAAGGATATTTTAAAGAAATTATATATAATTATTATAATAATCTAGTTTAAGAATACTCTAGAGTTATTAAAATAATAGAATTTATTTATAAAGAATACGACGCGCTATATCGATAAAGCGGGAGACTATATAAGAAAATCGAGGTACTAAATACGCCTTTTACTATTTTAGGCGGAAAAATAATAAAAAGAGAATATTAATTGAAAAAAAAAGAAAAAAAATTATTTTAAATAAAAATCCTAAAAATAATAACTTCGGATTTAAGATTTTAAATCCGTGATTTTCTACTAGCGCCGGATAACTCGCTAAGATTACTTTAACGGAAAACTATAATTTTAAACTTTAATTACGTAATTATATTAATAGAAACAATTATTAATAAACGGTTATAAAGTATTTATACTATAATACCGAATATTAGCCGAGACTTTCTTGAATTAATATAATTAATTAATAGTTACGGATTTGGAATAGTATTTCAATAATAATATTTAATAATATAGTAATATAATTATAATATATAGTATTATTATAATAATAAGAATTAGGCCTAGTAATAATACTATAATATAATAAATAAAATAGTTATATTATAGTAGTATTTAGGAGATAGAATATTAATAATATTATTTATTAACGTTAATAATTCTAAGATACTCTATTTTTATTATTATTATTCGATTTTAAATTATTTACCTAGTTACGGTAGTATCGATTCCCTATCGTATTTTAATATTTAGATATTTAATTTAAATATTATTTAAATACCTAACCCAAGTACTATCTAAATACACAAGTCTACTAGTATTTCGATATTTTAAAGAAATATATAAAAGCGACTAATTTTAAATTATTTATTAAATTATAGTAATATTTATTTATTATTATATTATTTAGATACTTAATCCTACCGCTATCTAAATATTTAAAAGATATTATTATTATTATCCTAGTCGGCTTATTTATCTTTACTCTTTTTATTTCTTTTAATTTTCTTACTCTCCGTATCCTCCTTATCTTTATTTATAATTAAAGGATATAAGTAATCTAGTCTAGTTATAATAGTATAGGATTTAAATCTAGAATCTCTTAATCTAATCCCTAACCTAGACTTAAGACGCGGATTAAGAATATTTATTTCCGGCTCTTTATTATATTAATTTATTCCCTTTTCTTTAAAATTTTTATTATTAGTCGCCGATTTAACTTTTAAAATAATTACGGTAGTATTATTAAAATCTTTATACGAATTAATATCTATTAAATCTCTACTAGATTTATAAAAAGAAAGTATTATTAAAGTTCCTCTATAGAAGGAATTAAATACTAATATATAATTATTATAATACTTTATATTATCTTCGAAGTCTTTCGCGCCGTTAAGATTAGAGAGTATTTATTTTAACTCTTTCACTATACTTTTAGACTTGGCCTTAAGGACCCGTAATAGTATATTTATATTATTATCCTCCTCTAGTTTAATAACGGGAAGTGTATTATCCCGACCTATTTACGATAATATATCTTTTTATAAGTAAATATAGTATATAAATTATAAATTTACGTAATCTTTAATATTTACGCAAATCTTATTATAATAATATATATATACTCCGCTAGGAAGCGCTCCTATCTACTATAATATAATCTCGAAATAACTAAATTTCTTAATATTACGATAAAGTTTAAGATCCGTAGTAATTTTTAATTAAATTAACTCTCGAAGGCGCTTCTCTATATAGTTAATATAAATAGTAAACCCTATTATCTTATTTCGTAATTTCTTAGTAATTACGATAAAGTACTTTTTATAATTAATAATATATTTATTAAACTCTTTCCTATTAAATAAAAGAATTTCTCTAATATAGATTATTTTATATTTACTAAAATCTATCTCTTTAAATACTATAGAGACTAGATTCTCTTTATTTATTATATCCTCTTTTTTCTATAAATAATCCGTCGCCTAGTCGTAGATTATTATTTATTTTATAAATATTATAGCTTTCTTTTTTATACTCTTAATATAATTTCGAATAATCTCGTTGTCTTTTATAATAACGGCGGCGCTTTTACTAAATATACTTCTCTAATTATATTATATATTCTTAATAGAAGTTTCTAGATTATTTTTTAAATAAAGCCCTCCTTTAAAAATAATAAAAGTTAGGAAAATAAAATTATTATTATTAAAATTAATTATAGTAGTTTCTTCTTCGGATAATATATTACCGAAAATATCTAAACTAATTTAATTCCTAAAAGATTAAACTTCGCGAAGAAAATCTATTTATAAATATAATATAAACTCGGCCTCTTCTATTTTATAATAGAGGGCGAATTAAAACTCTCTAATATTATTATTAAAAAATATAATACGTTTATAATCTAAACTATATTAATCGGCTATTAGGATTATAAACTCTATAATAATTTTCTATATTAAAGTCTTTTTACTTTATACTTTAATAGATTTTATTTCTTAAATAAATATAGTAATATTAAAAATCTTAATATTCTTACTTCGGCTACCGCGACGAGTAGAAGTATTAATTTTATTATTATTATTAATATCTTAACCTTCGCTAGTATTATTCGAGAATTTCTACTTTTTATTAAAAATTATAGTAATACTACCTAAAAGTAGACTACGCTTATTAGGCGCTATCGCGATCTAGTATTAATATAAAATTTTATATAAATAACAAGAAGATAATTATAGGACCGATATAATAAATAAAAAAAGATATCGTATTAAATAAAAAGGATAAAGAATAATAATTATATTAAGAAGAAAGAAGTAAGAAATTAAAGTAAAGTAAAATAAAGTGAATTCTAGTAGTTTATAATAAATCGAGATTAACGGTATTTATCGGAAATAAAGAATAACGTAATATATAGATACTATAGTAGAGAATTAATTATATTATTTATTTACTAGAGCCTAATACTAAGAAGTTTAAAGAGATATATTTATAAATAAACGATATACGGTAATATAAAATATTTTTATAAAGTATTAATTAATAAAGGAAATATCTAGACTCCGAGAAATATTAAACTATATTAATTATATATATTAAATAATATTATATCCCTATTTAAGCCAGCTTCTAGTTATATTATTAATTAATATTTTTTATCGTTATATTATTATTATCCCCCGCTACCTCCCCCGTTACCTTTATAAACTATTTAAACTTTTTAGGAGGCGGAGCTCTAAACGACGTAAAGTATTTTTAAAAAACACTATTATTCGGCTTAAACGATATACTATATTAATTATAATAATATTTTTTAATTTCTTTAAAATCGGTCTTATTAACCTCTATAAAATCTAAATATATAGAGATTTAATTATAGAACTTTAATAACTAGTCTCGAGTATCTTTACTACTATTTATAATAGTATTATTAAAATATAATTTAACTTCGACGGCGAGATTTATATAAATCGCTAGAGAGTTAAAAAAGATATATAATAAATATTTATAATAAAGATTATTTATATTTTATAAAATACTATTTTAATTTTATACTCCCTTTATACTCGATATAGCCCTCTATATATCTCTATACCGTAAAGAAATTCGTAGGTATAAAGATTTTTAAAAAGAAATTTAATAGAAACGGACGTATTATATATAAAACCTTAGTAGTCGAATACTCTGGTACTATTAGAATCTCCTTAATATATTCCTATTATCGTAAACTATAGAGATATAATATTTAAAATAATAGATATACCTCTATATAGCGAATCGTTCTATTTTTAAAATCTTTAATTAAGTCGAAAATCTTTAAACGGGTACTTTAGCTAGTATTAAAATCAATATTAAATATTTCTTTATAATATTCTCTAGCGATAGTCTCTTATAAATTATTTATAAATAGGAGAAAAGAGTTCTAGTATATAAACTAATCTAGCCGATATTATAATTTACCCTCTTTATCTTTATTCTCTTATCCCTTAATATTATTTTTAAATATAGTTTTTTTATATTTTTTTTTCTTAGAAATATTCAACGCCTTATAAAGTTTTTACTATAAATTACTCGGGGTTATAAATATTAAAGAGTTACTATTAATTAAAATTATATTTATAATAGTATTAACTACTAGATTAGAGTTATTAAATATCGTAGGAATTATATTATTAATACTAGAACCTACGGTAGAAGTACTTTTTAAATTACTCGTTATAGTAATCGAGCTAGATAATATAGAGAGAGGAGAAATTACTTTTAATATATTTATAAACTAAATAAAATCTTAGGATACTAGTTAAATAGACTTTTTAATAGGTTAACGAAGCCCTATTACTATTATAGTAACTAATATAAAAAATATTAATAGATAGGTTTAATATTTAAAGAGTAAATAGAGGTAATAATAAAAAATAAAGATAATAAAATTATAAAAAGAAGTAGGGTATATTAAATAATAGGATTTAGTTTAATATAATTATAATTTTATTATAACGATATCTCGAGATTTATTTATATAATAATACGATAGCCACGGCTATATCGTAGTAGTCGGATTATAAAATATATTACTCGTATTAAATCTTCTTAAATATTAATAATTACGAATAATAATTCTCTTTAAAATAAATACCTAAAGCCCTCGGAGTTATTAAATAACGACGAAGACTAAATAGACTATAAGTTATCTTCTTTAAATATTAATTAGTTAGATAATTAAAGTAATATTATTATATATATCTCCTATTTATATTATATTTATAAACTATCTAATTTTTACTATAAAGGATATTAATAACTTCGGAAATCGACTCCGTAGAGCTCTCGATAATAAAATTAAAGAAAAAGATATCGAAGCCGAGTTTCTTTAGGATATTAATTTTTAGGAATTATAATTAATAAATTAATATTAAACCTTAATATTACTATCGTAAAATAAAGATAATATCTAGTTTATTATCGAATTTAATAGCGCCGCCGATAAAGTTATTAACGAAGATTTATTAGTTATAATATTAAAATTAAATACCGAAGCCTTTAATTTTATACTCTCTCCCTAGTCTCGGTATTCGTTCTAGGATCTATCGGAAACTTTATTATAAACTCGAATCCGAGATAAAGATCTTAATCTCTTTATTCTAGTTTTCGGCCTATAATACGAGGAAACTAAAATCTCGCGAGTATAGTATTTAAATTTAAGAGAAGTTTTATATATATTAAAATCTTATCCGATACTCGATCGATTATTTAATAATTATACTCCGCTACGAAGAAGAACTAAAGGGTAGTTATTATAATTATAATTATAACGAGTATTATTATCTTTAAATACTAGTAAAATACTATTTATAATAGAAAAGTAGAAGAAATATACTATAATAGAGCCGTTTAAAAAATATATCTACTTTTTTAATTCTATCGATCTATTCTAACGGATTCTTAAATCTAAGTTTATAGAGAAGATATATTTCAATTTTAGCGAATTCAAGACTTATTTTATCGAGCTCTAATAATCTTCTATATAGACTATATTAATTAAAACTATATTAGAGAAGTTCGCTCGTTATTATAATAACGAGCCTATATTTTTATCGGGTTAAATTATTTATAAATATTTATTATTTACCTACTATATTTAGTATCTAGGCCGCGTTTTTAAAATTAGTTTTAATTAACGAGATAATATTCCCGAAATAAAGCGAGGAATTTTAAAATTTAAAATATAATATATTTTCTAGAATTACGAAATATTAATATTTACCGGATAATAATTTAGAAAATATAAAATTATATTACGACCGGAGTATTTTTTTTTTAATTATTATACTATTCTCTACTAGTAGTCCAACGTTATTATATATTATAATAATAAACTTTTATTATAACCCTTGTTAACGGAGAGTATTTAAATTTATCGTTTATTATTAAATAAGAAGGGGTAGTTATAACCTCTAGTATTTTTAACTCTATATCGAGGCGAACTCGAACTATAAATATATAACCGAGATTACTTTCGCGATAATTTTAATACGGAGAAAAGTAATAAATACCTCTCTTTATTTTATTTATTATTTCTCGACGACTTCGGTCTTTACTATAATTTCTATAGAAGTTTTATAAGAGCGTATTTTATACTCGTATCCTTTAACTTTTATAAACGAATATAGTATATAAATATTTTTCCTATTACTCTTGGACCGTATAGTAGTAATTTTAATAATATATTAAATACTCTTTTATTTTTACGTAATTTTAATAAAGATACTATTCTTAAATTACTATAACTAATAAGAGTTTATATTTTCTTAATAATTATAATTAGTAATATACCTTAATAATAAATTAATATAGGATTTAAATTTTAACGAGTGAATCTCGATTATTATTTCTATCTTATCCCTAGCGAGAATCGCGGTAATCTCGAATACGATATTATTTAAAATAGTAGATTTTACTTCTAGATTATATAGTAAAGACGTGAAATAGATAGAATATATATTACTATAAAGAAAGAGGCCTTCGCTTTTAAATAAAATTTAATTTTAAAGGAGTCTACCCTTTTAAAATTATTTTTTATTTTTAATATTATAATTACTAGGCCTAGTAATCCCGTATATTCGGAGTATACTAGTCTATATAAATAGTTTTATAATTTACTACTTAAGGCTATTTTAATACTAGTAACTACGTAATTATATACTACTATAATTCGAAAATAGTTATTTATACTAGGGTTTATATAGATTTAATTTTCTTTTTATTACTTAAAGAGTTATAACCTATCGGAGTATATAAAATAAATTATAATAATTCTAGCGCTACTCCGATACTAGTTAAAATAAGAGTATTTATAATAATTCTATTTTATTATAATATAAGGTTATATAAAAGTTAACGCGGATAATTTTATTATAATAGAGATTATTATCTAAATTTTTAGATTTATTATAAGAAATATTTCTCTTTTAATAATAAATAAATTAAAAGAAAGAGAGTAATTTCTAAATATTATAAAGAGAGCTAGAAGTTAGTTTTAAATACTATTTAAGATCGTTATTAATATTATAAACTCGAATCTAAAATCGCGTTTAATAACGCCGGTATAATAGAGGACTCGAGTTATAGAATCTATAATTCTATTAATAGAAAATAAGAGCGCGAATTAGTCGTAAATAATATTATTAAATATAAAAGTAACGATAAAAGTTTAAGAATATCTTGATAACTAGAAATAACTAAATATATATACTACCCTCTATTATAAGACTACGATAGCGGAGTATAGTATATTAAGTAATATTAATATTCTTATTAAAGAAGATAAATATAAATAAATATTTAACGACCCTTAATACGCGAACCTAAATACGCGGTTTTAATATCGTATTATTATAATACTTTAAGTAGTTTAAGAAAGTTATTTATTAAATAAATTATATTAATATTAAGAAGTTATTACTTAAATATAAATACCTACGATAAAGTATTCGAATACTTTTAATAAATATTTAGGAGACTAATAAACCGTTAATTACTAATTTTATTAAAAATCTTTATTAAAAATCTTTATCTCTATTTAATTTATTACTATTAAAATCGGAATAATATTCACTCCGTTCCTCGCTAATAGAGTATAAGAATAAGGACAATGAAGTTATTTTATAATTAAATAATATATATTAGTATATTATTATAACGGGTCGCCTTAAATTTAAATATTATAAAGAAGTCCTCCGAGTACCTATATACCCCTCCGATTCTTTTATAACTATAGAGTTTAAAGTATAATTACGAGAGGTATTTACGAAAGATTATAATCTACCGAATATAATATTCTTCGGAATTAATATATTATAATAATATAAAAGAGTTACTTTTACTTTTAAATAAATATTAAAATACGTAAACTATATTTATAGTAAATATTAATAAGATTTTATTAATAAAATCTCTTTATAATAAATAAAGTTATAGAGCGCCGGTTCTCCTTTATTATAGGTAATTTCCTTAACTTTCGTACGTAATTTATAGGAAAGATCGACGGATTATTTATTTTAAAACTCTCGGTAACTACGAGCTCTAAACTCTTCTTTAAACTCGTTATAAATCGAGAAATATATATTCTAGATCCTATTCTAGTTATTCCCGTATTCGAGTTATTTTTATAAAATTATATTATCGGCCTTTCCGCTATCGACTATATTCGATTATATTTAATTCTTATAACTAACTTAAGTCTAGGCCGCCAAATTCGATTACGATAAAAGACTAAATTTATAGATCGGAGACTAGAGGGGTAAAAGCTATTTATAATTCTATAAAATATATAATATCTATAAAAATAGGGTATTATAGACTAGTATTATATTCGCCCGTAACTATAAAACCGGCGCCGATCTAGTATAGCGATATAATAATTATAATAATAATAGTAGAGATATAGAGTAATAGAGAAAACGATATATATAATATAGTTAATAAACTAGATAGTATTAATAATAAAGTATAGAGTATTTAGAGTATAAATATAATAATTATAATTAATAGATACTTAGTTATAAATATTCTTTTAGTAGATTTCGGGTTTATTATAAATTTTAAAATTATAATATAATAGTAAATAATAATATATTATATTTATATTATAGTTTTATTCTAGTAGTAAAGATTCTATTACGGTAGTACCGATATTACGTAAAAATATATTATAACCGAGATATAAATAAAATATTCTTAAAAGTTCTATAACTTTTAATAACGTTATATAAATTTTAAAAACGTATTTAAAATATATACGATTTTCAATTAATAATATTCTTGTAATATCTTTATTTATCGGCGAAGTAGTTTTAATAATATATTATATTATTACTACTATTTCAAAACCGGATATCTACTATAATAAAAAACTATTAATAAATGTTAAAATATATAGAGCGCTATAACTACGTTAATTTAATTTAGATTTTAAATTATATCGATTTATAAAAATTATATACGCGCGTTATACTCTCTAAACTAGCGCGGTATTATAGATTATATAATTTACTTATAACTATATATATTTAATTATAAACCGGTACTATTTAGACTAGTTTATTCTAATTTATTTAAAATTATTCAAAATAAATCGAGGTATTAAATACGTATTTAGTAACTCCGGTATTAAATTAATCTCTAGAGTTAATATATAAACTAAATAAATTTAAGTATTTTTTCCGTCTTTTTCGGTAGAATACGGGTTTACCGCTTTAATAATATAGGGCTAAAGTTATATATCGAAAAATATATTAAAGAATATATCGAATATTAATAAAATAAATCTACGAATTATATTAAATATAATTAAATCTAGTTCGCTCTAGTACTAGATATATCTTAAAACGATATTATAATAAATTTTATTATTAAATTACTAAAGTTAAAGAACCTAATTATAATAGAAATTTTTAATTTTATTATAATAATCTATAATAAGTTTAATAAATATATTATAATAATATTAATTAAGGAAATTTATAAAACCGAATAAATTGTTTTTATATTACTAGATCGATTTATTAAGAATTATAAAATATATAAATTAATTATCTCTAACCGGGATAAATAGTTTATTTTTAATTATTAAAAAATACTAATTACTACTATTAAAACTAAATTACGAATATTAATTATATATTATTAATAAATAAACGGAGTAGATTAATTAAATAATAAAAATATATTTATAATATTATATAAATAAGAAATAGAATAATTAAATAAAACTTCTATTTATAACTTAACTAGCGTTTAATAATATATAATTTAATACTATAAAACTTATATTATTCTTCGCGAATTATAATAAATATATTAATATATTCTTTAAATTTAAATAAAAACTAAACGCGTAAAGGGCTCTAATTTATATAATTAATATAAAGACTTTATACCGGGATATATAAACCTAAATTATATTAATAAATACTCGGAAAAAATCGATAATAAATAAATATTAAAAATAGTATCTTAAATTAAAGAAGGGGGATAAAATATACTTTTTAATAAAAAATATAATAAATAAAAAACCGAGTAAGAAACTAGATTATATTAAAATCGGATTATTTTCGATTAAAAAGAATAAAGAATTAATTAATTATAAATTAAATCTTTTAACCGACGTTAAAGTATATTTAATATTCTACGTTTTTTAATTAAAATTAATAGATTTTAAAATATCTTTATAAGATATTTTTTATATCTAAATTAAAAAAGAAACGGAGTTTAAAATAAAATGAATTTTAAATAAAAAGAGTTAAAACTATTTTATTAAATAAAAGAGATATAACGAATCGGAGAATATTTAGGAGTTAAATATAAATTTTAAAAACTATCTAAATCTCTTATAAAAGTTCTATTAAAAATAAAAAATACGACCGATTAATCGAATTTATCTTTAAACTATAATTACTCGGAGGATATATTAAATAAAAAATCGTCGGGTTTAAAATTAATACCGTCGACCTTTTTATCTTTTTTTAATTTAATAAAAATTTTTAATTTATTTTTAACGAGTTATCTTTTTTTTTTAATAACTCGACTTCGGTTTAAAAACGAGTTTACTTTACTAATATTATTTTAACTTCCTTCGATTTCTCCTCGCGTAGTTTTCGGAGGCGAGACTATTTTATAGGCGAAAAGAATATTAAATTATATTTATACCTACGTTAATAAATCCGTATAATTAACTTTAGGTTAAAAAGAGATTCACGAAATTATTATTTATAACGAGAAGATAAAGAAGAAATAAGGCTAGATATTAATTATAATAATAAATTAACTTTCGAGACAAAAGTTTCGGGAAGGGAACCTAGTATTACGAATATTATATAATATTAATTTTACTTTATTTAATAATTATATAAATATTTTTAATAAAATTATTTATTATAATTACCGAGTAAATAAAATAAATACGGGACTATTTACTATATTTACCGAATAAATAAAATAAATATATTTCTCTTAATATAATTTCCTTTTATTATATAAATTATATACTTTCTTAATAAATAGGAGCTTCGTATTTAATTTCCTTTAAAACTTTTAATTATAAATTCTAAATATAGACGTTTCTTAAATTATTAATTAAATTTATTAAATTTATCTAGTTATATTTAATATTAATACGAAACCTATTATTCTTTAATCTTTAATACTTTTCTCTACGAGTATTAATCTAGGTCCTATCGACGTTATATTAAAATATTAAACGGAGAGTCTTAATACCGAGATTAGAATATATTTTAATATAATAAACGATTATTAATAACTCCTTAAAAAGTTATTCTTTATTAAAGTATATTTACTCAAGTTTATATATAAAATCTAAAAGTATATCCTAATTTATTAATAATAAAATTAGATCGTTATAAATTTAAATTTAATTAGTATTATATATTTTATCCCGTCTTTCTTTTATATATTATTATTTATTATTATTTACCCTAGCTCTAATATTTTATATTATATATTAATTATATAATTAAAGTTAATAATTTAAGAGCTTTAATAAAAGAGTAATAATAAAATCTTTCCTTTAATTAATAAAGTTTACTCGTAGTAAAGAATAATTTCTTTTATAGTTCTTGATTTAGAATTTAAAAAAAAAATTATAAACGGTAGTAAATTCCGAAATAGTAAATAAAAAACTAGTTAAAAACGATTTATTAATATTTATAATTTTAACTATTATAAATAATAAGAGTTTAACGGGGTTAGTATTAAATATAATATTATATTAAATTATAAAGTCGTTATAAAAGTACTTACCGAGATATTATTATTAAAAATTAATATAATAATCTACTTTAATATCCGCTTTATTAATAGTATTTAAAAGTCGTTTTTATTTATAATATAATTATAGTAATACTTAGTCTTAAAATTATCGCTATTGAGAGTTATAAATAATATATATAAAAAGTCTTCTTTACTACGAGTTATCGACGGTATAAAATTATAGTATTTCTTCTTTTTAATAGTGAATATTTAATCGAAATTCTTTAAAATATACTCTAGAACTCGTTTAAATATATTATGTATAAACTTTATAAAACGATTAATTCTTGCGAGTTAAATGATATATACGTAGTTTTTATAACGGTCTATATATATTTAATAAGAGAGTAGATTTACTATTAAATTATAAAAGTATTTTTATTAATTAATATTTAGTATTTAGGTTTTTATACCTCTACCTTAATAAATAGATTTCTAGGTAAAGAATATATATTTTTAGAATATATTTTATTAATATACTCGAGAAACTTCCTCTAGTTCTTTATATAATTAATATAATATATATAAAAGTAGTTTTTCCGCTCTTTATTATATTACCCGATAATTATAACGAAGCTTTAATTGAAAGTCTAATTCTATAAATACTCTAATATTTATTTAAAATTATCGAATATCCCTTTTTTAACCGGCGGTATAAAGTACTTTAAAAGAAATTTATTAATAACTTTTTAAATAATAAAAAGAATAGACGGGTCGAGGTTTATATATAAAGTTTAAGATATACTAGCGATAATAGGATAAAATAAAAAGACGATAACGAGATTAAGCGGGAGGTAGTAGTAAAGGGAGGGCGATAATAATAATAATAATAATATAAAAAGAATAGAGATAAAGATAGAAAATTTATATATATACGGTTTAAAAAGCGGTTAGTAATTAAACTAATACGGGGGTAATTAGATTTGTATATAATCCTTATATAAATCTAAGGACCTCGGTATCTACGGCTATATCCGAACTGTGCGGTGCGCCCCCTAGTGCGCGCCCCTAGGGCTTCCCGGCTAGCATGGGACTCCCTACTAAAATACCAGCTTGTACAAGCCTTGATTCGCCTCTACTCTGTACTCTACCTGTCATGGCTCGACATAGGGTTCCAGATCTTATCATTTCAACCAGCTGCCATGCTTGCCGAAAAATGTTCCATGTGCCTAAATTCATAACTTGTGAACCTACAGCACAGATGTGGGCAATTCGATGATCGCTGCGCGACCGTGAAATCGTATTTGACCCGGCATCTTGATACCCCTGAGCTGAAAACTCTCGTACTTTGTTATAAGTCTCCCTTCACATACAGACTCTCAGTTGTCTTTCCATAGCTCATTGTGCGTTCTATCTGTCGTCCCGCTTTGATGGCCAGCTGTGAATTCAGCAACACCCAAGATCTGTCTGAAATGCTCAATCTTTGCAGATCAATATCCAGCTGAGCTCTCTTACCCTCATCACACTTTAGCTCATCAAGCCAGACCCTGATACGTGGGGCTGGTGTAATCAATGTGTCCATCCATGTAGAATCCCGGGCTTGACTGATTGTATGGATAGCGCCGACCATCGGAGTACGGCCAGTGAATCTGAACGTATGCGCGTCGACTGACACATGCTCAGCTTCAAGCCATTGCCTCGCCATCTTGTGGCCGCCGAAGAGATATTGGAAGCCGTAATTGACCACTAGGATGACCACGAGGCTGATACCGTCCACTCCTTTCTGGGCAGCGACAAACGTCATGGCTAGCAGCTGTAAGGGGTGGGCTAATCGGAAGTATGCCATCTGTAGCCGGCTTGCTGATGGAGTTGCTAGCATCGTCTTGTTGAGCAGCCAATCTATCACGCCACGATCTCCCATGTACAGGTACCACGTCGAAGCGTTCTCGTGAACCGCACTCAGCATGCAAGCTTCGTGGTTTTCGTTACTCTCAAGGTATCCTGAGGGTCTCTCGGCGCGCAGAAGCCGGCAGACGAGCTTAGAAATTAGGCCGTTGAATACGACGGCCGCACTGCCAAAAGCACCAAGCAAGCACAGTACGACAATTAGCCCGAGGAGGACAAAGTAGTAGGCGAAATCTCCGAATCGAGATACCATGAGGCGAAGTACCGTTCCCCGGACGGTACGAGTGTGGTTGTTACGACTCATGCGAATGATATGAAGGTCCTGATGACGGCGGAAGCTTGGCTCAGTTATAATCTTCGTCTGTAGACCCGGTGCAGGAACGGCAGCAGGCGTTGCACCTGAAGATTTTCTCGGTTCCGCCAAAACTTCCTCGGGCATCCGGATTGCTTTAGGGTGCTTGCGCAAAGCATAATGTGTGATGATAGAAATTGCTGATCCATTAGCACGTGTGAAGACACTGCCCCAATTGACGTCCCAGACTTTGTAGCTTGAGCCGCTTTTAGCGTTTGCTCTGTCGAAGAAGTCTGATCCGCCCTGTAGTAGTCGCCGTATGCCATCGAGGTAACCAAGTTTGGGAAATAGTCCCACAGTGAGATGGCCTGCAAGAGCGAGTTCGCCCACCATGTGGTGGTCTTCCCCCTGATTAGCCAGATGAGAGGCGAGTGGGAATAAGGCTGACCATTCGGTAACAATGGCGGGGATGTTGGATACAGAAAGGTAAGCCTCAATCCCAAGAGTGCCAAAACTCGTAGGGTACCCAGAGAGAGTTGACATAGAATATATTCAGCGTGTGTAAATCCAAGAAACAGTGATGCACACGACTCAATCAATCTTTAGCCATATCGCGGTGAGGACCTATGTAAGTAACTCGGTTGCATGCACTGCTGCCTAAGCCATTGACCGCCTCGGCCCCCAGCTCAGAGGTACTTGTTTACTGCGGAGCTGCAGCGTAGCATTATTGGACTCCATCCCATTTCACGTGTGCGGCAGAAGAGCCGCACTGCCACCCTCACTGCCACCCTAGTGAAGGATCACCGGTGAGTAGTCACGGTAGTCTGCGGGATGGCAAAGTGGTAAGGCTGCATTTAGCTTATTTAGCGTGTGCGAAATTCATGCAAAAGATGTCGATATGAAATCGCATTGATTCAATATAATTGACGATTTTGCACCGTATTAGGTAGAGTTAAAGCCCTTAGAGCGTCTGTATATACTGATCTTGGTGTAGCACCTTCTTCTTATTCCCCTCCCTTACCGTCCACCCTCCCTCACCCGCGTCGCGATAGCGCCTAACCTTAGGCTGGACACCAACAGCAAGTGCCAGACGTCTATGCTTCTACAGACTCATAAGAAGCCTAGCGCTATTGCCGTCAGGACGCACTACTATATAAGTACTGTATATTGGTGGGAGCAGAATATCCATATATATGGGCCGATTAAACCTCCTAGATATCGATATACTGGCCACCTTGGCCGGCTTTATACTGCTGCAAAAGAGGCTCTGTGAGTGAGGCTGAATAGTATTGAGCGATATATATAGATATAAAGAGTTCATAAAGTCTGGTAATGCGATTTCATGCAATTTGCTAGTAAAACGTGTGAGTTGCAGTGATCGACATTGCCAAGCTTTCGCAGTAGTTTTGCAACCGCTAAATTCTGTTCGGAGCCAACTCTCAAGGGAGCAAGAATTGCCTGATTCCTCGAGTTCCTACAATTAAGTAGGCTCAATAAAGTACCAAGACGTGAATCACTCACTGAATATTTGTACCGACAACAATCCAGCATTGCGAGGGTCACAGTAGGGAGCTTCACTCCTCCCATATTCACACCGAGAAAGAGGAATTCGTGGAAAACATTAGGCACGCTATTTTGATGTTTTGGAATTTTAGCGAGATTGCTTCTTGCAAAGGCGAAGCTGCAGTGGCTGATCTGCTGCCCTTGCAATTCTGTGCTTGACTGTCCATTCGAATGGTGAACACAACGCATTGCGTGCATCACAAGGATGGAATGATGCTTCTCCAACTCGGGATCCACGTCGGCATTCGGGACAGAGGAAAGCTCTTTGAGGCCATGAAGACATCCGACGAAATCGTACAAGAGCCACGTGGCAAAGAAGCCTGTCTGAGTCAACTGTTCCGAGATTATCTTCAAACCTGTCCAAGGCCAACAAGCGATTCTCCAGCCATTCTTTTCATCAAAACAGCGGTTGGTAAAAAGGTAGCCTAGTTCAACTCACGTTTTTTGATTCATTTGATCTGTGTAGCACTCCATATGAGGAGGCTAGTATGGAAGGCAATCTTACCCCTCCAGAAAGCTTTCGGCAATGGATGAAGCACACCTTGAGGGAGGACTAGGGTTGTATTGGCACTTGAAGACAAGAGTGTGGCCCCAAAGGGCCCATCTCCCTCGGTGCATACCCGAAGGTATAGGCTAGAAATGGTACTCTAGGAAAACATACACGAAATGAAGCTGCCGCTTGCTAGATATCCGAAATTTACAAAACCCGCGAGGAAACCCCCACCGCCCAAAAAATGCCCTATAATTGTCCAACTATCAACAATGTACAAATCCTGTCTGCTAGGATTTCGACCAATTTTGGCTCAATGGCCTCTCACACTCCACCTCCACCGAATTGCTCCGAAACCAGTCCCGATAGATCTTGTAGTTGGTCCATGCACTTCTTGCCGTTCGAATCAGTCGTCGTCGCATTAATTGCGGCGGAAATCGCCACATTCGAGAATGTCTGCCCATGGCTCTGGAAACCCGCACAGATACACGGATCCGGCCAGAAGTAATACCAGTCTTGGTTCGCGACGATGTACTCTCTTGAGCCGGGTATGTAGCTCTTCTGGGTCATGACGCAGACGTCGAGGTTGTAGAGGCCTGGCGTGCTTGCTGGCAAGCTCTTGAACTCCGTATCTATCTTGATGGCGCCTGCGGTGACGTCCTTCTCTAGTTGCTCGGTCGTGAAGTTGTAATTGAAGCCGTATTGAGAATTAGCGGTGAGAGAAGCTTGCATAGCGTCGTCGGTATTGAAGGTGAAGGCGATCTCCGGTGCGGTGAATTTGGATTTTGACAGAGGTAGGGTTCCTCCGATACTCGAGGGCTCGGTGAGGACGGCCATGCCGTCTTTGCCGCCATAGTTGAGGTTACAGCTGATGTAGTTGGTCCGTTGGGGATCGTTGACCCAGTGGTTGTTACATTCGTCTGATGTAAATGATACATTTCCAGGAGTACTGTTAGGTCGCCGTAGGTAGTCAGTAACCTCTCCATAAGGTATGAAGACGATGAAGAATCCGTTGTTCTTCCAAATCTGGTTGATCAGACTTGTGACTAGAAGGGTATCGAAGAAGTATTTCATAGAGTTGCCGAGATGGGGGACGTCCAAGGGATCGCCAATGTTCGTCCAACTTCCGCGTTTCATGGAATTTTCTACCACGCTGGCGCCGAGACCTGCAGGATTCGAGGGATACCATAGGTCAGCAGTGGAGTTCGACATGTAGTCAACGTAATAATTGATACCCTGGTCGTAGTTGCCTGTATACGTAAGGTATGTGTCATCGGGCTTTTGGCTCCAGAATCCAGTTGCGAAATTAGACGCTGCACTAAGGGCGCTTGTGATACCGACTATAACTGCAAGAAAAACTCCGGTTGTGGCACCCTCCGTCAAGCCATCGACGAACGTGAATAGAAAGGCAAGGACACCAATAATAGAGGAAACAGCGGATACGATCGCTTGCCATTTCTGCTCCATGGATGGTACAAGGAACTGGTCTACGATGTTGTTGACCCACGACGAGACGTCACTCCCCACGTACTGAAAAGTTTGCCATAATGCGTGTAGCGTCTGGTGGTGTCTCAAGTCAGCGAACAAGAAAGGGTATATTCCATTTGGGGCAGAAGGAAAAAAGCCGACGGGCTTAGTAACTCTCGGGTTGAGAAGGTTCTAATCGAGCATTGTGACTCACGTTACTAATACGCACGAGGCCCGTAAGAGCCAGAAGGCCTTGTGTAGCGTCAATTGATGAACACTGTTGTTGAAGATTCGTTCCGGAGGGTGGCGTGCAAGAGTAATCAGGAGAATCGGGTGTGCAAACCACTGATAGAGTATTAGCCAATGTCAAAGGCGTCATTGAGCTATTGGGAAATGATGGAAACTCGTACAAGCGTGTTTCTCAGTTGGGCTTAGATAGTCGGTGGTTAATTTCTTGTAAAGCGCATGGTAATCTTGAAGGCTGTTCTTAGACATGTATCTAGAGAGCCAGTCGTCGACAGAGTACGCCGCCCATTGATCAGCCGAGGGGTCGAAAGTAGAATTCGTACAGTTCTGCGCGATAGGTAAAGCACAAGGAGGGGTAGAAGTGATAATTAGGTCGACCTTGCCATCGACAGGATTACCGCCACAGAACACACCAAAAACACCAACAGAGGGTGCTATTCCACATTAGCTAAAGGCGCAGGGGCGAAAGATCGAAGCGTCACATACACATATTATTGGTTACATTGAGTGACCTGGGTTTTGTCAGAGAAAGACATCGAGCGGTGGCAGACGGAAGCTACTTACCAGACTCCATCAGAGTTTTGAGTGATTTGGCCGCTCGATTGCATATTGGTAGTGCCTACCAGGTCGGTGCAGGCGGAGCCTTGGCAGGGGGCTTCAAGACTGGAAAACTTTGCGCCGTCGTCCAGTGTGAAGTTCCAGATTGATCCCGGGACTCCCCATCCTGCGGTTTGATCTGGAGCTATTCGAACTTGGCCTGTAGGTACAGCGGTCTTGAGCGAGTATTGTAGAGCCGAGCTGGTGCATAGACTTGGCTGTACAACGGTGATCGTGAAGCCAGATGCACCTCCTCCGCCCCCACCACAGCTTCCGGTTGATCCTGCGCTTCCGCTGCTCTGAGAAGCAAGAGCACACGAGATTGAAAATGAAAGCCAGGCACAACGCTTGAGCAGGTCGTGATACATTTTTAGAATCCACAGAAAATACAGGGTATGATCGTATGTACAGAAACATGCGGCGGAGAGGCATGCGGCGGAAAGCGACTAATATATATAATGAAGCCAACGGGGAACCATCGAAGATCAGCAGGCTTCGGCGGGTATGCCGCCGAGACACGGTAGTAGAAGATAGTTGGACCATTCTTGAGCCGAAACCTTTACCACGTGCAGTTCCAGTTGGGATGCGCATGCTTGGGCAACTAAAGGTTAATGGAGTTTTAGTGTTGGTGTTGGGTTTAGCCGAGTAGGACAAGTTGGGATTAGCCTGTTGGAAGTTGGAACTCGCTCTACCAGGCTGGTTATCAAAACAAGTGGCAGTCGATGTGAAAGGATATATTTGCGTCTTTTACCTTTCAGAACATGCATCGACAACTTCCTTGGTATGACATCTACTCAGATCATCAAGCGCTATAGACATGTCACAGAACGTTTGTTGATCAGAGCTCTTGTTGCAAAGGTCATGGGGATTCATGTTTACTGCCAAGACTGCCACTCATTTCGACGTCCAGGTTTAGCGTTGGCAACCACGTGCGGTTGGGGCGGGCTGGGCTGGGCTGTTGCTTAAAGTATGCTTATCTACGCCGCCCCCTGCCTGATCAGTTAGCCGTAACTTCTGATCTCGATGACGTCATAATTCTAACAAGTTATTCGGAGCAGGGATAAGACTGCAACGTTCATCCATTTTTATAAGTCACAAGTTCACCTTCCCTCGCATAAATGGCTCGAGTGGGAAAGGTGGTTTTCGGTGGGTTTCAGCACTTCGTCTTTCATCTTTCATCTGATCAAACCAACCAAGTTCTTTCCTTCTTCTAACCGCTTGTTTTAGATTCTTCGCCTTGGTATGAACGTTGAACAGGCCTTTTCGTTACATTGTCGATTCTCGGTCTCGATTCTCCGCATATTGTTCCGTCCCACGAGCGAAACCATGCGTCAAGATACTGTGCCGCGCTTGCGTAGCATTTTTCAACCTGCTGTCGTCTCGAGAGTCGAGGTTGGTCGGCAATATCCTACCTAAGCCAACAATACTTCAATTGGGCCGGAGGTCCTTCGTGGATTTGCCACGGTTGGAAGTGGTCTCCTCCGGTGTGTTTGAAATCGCAGTCTCGTGAGACCCAGCATGCTCACCTCTTTACCCAACAGACAGGTTCGGCCGCGCGCTGTGGACGCATTGAAGTCGAGCTGCATGATTGGGACATATTTTACCCGTCCTTGTCCCGTCTTTGTAAACCTTGCAAAGGCTCTCTAACATCAAGACTTGAAGATGTTGCCTTGAATATGTGACGCTGCGGACCGGCATCCATTTCGCCTCTTCTTGCTCCTCGTCAGCGGCTGACGTGTAGTCTCTGCCGCTCGAGCGAGTAAGATTTCTTTCGCGAACCGCCTCATGCAACATTCACCATTACGGCCTGATATCTTTAATGTTCCCTTCTTTTCTTTTATTTTCAAGTCGAGATATTCTAGCGAGTCGACTGGCTCGATTGAACTCTTACTGGTACCACGAAAGACATGCATACTTCGGTCAAGGGCTTGCATTGATAGTCTTTTCTAGACCACTCTTACGAAACCCTGCGTGCAGGTACGACGGTAAATCCCATAGAGCTGCTATCAATGCAAGGATTCGACTTCCCCAAGGATGTCAATGGAACCGCAATGATTAGCGACATCCCTTCGCGCCGGCAACTCAGCTTTCGCTTAAAAAGTCATCTATTTGCATCGCATGTCGTTGAAGCCCGGACCTGCACAAGATCCTTCCCCAATGTGTCAGCGACAGGGGTACCTGTTTTGACATCTTTAGTGCATAGCCAACGAAGCACAGGACAAGCCATATATCGATGTCTCAAGGCTCGAGGCGTTGACGATATCGTTGTGGCTGCAACTTGGACCTCCATGTACACTGCTCCCGTTAGGCGGCACGAACCAGCCCTCGTGTATTATGGAGCATATGCATGGCCGTGCAGATTTCCGCCTGAGAAGATGTTGTCGACTGTTTTCGGAGAGGCATCATAAATGACGGGGGTGTCCTCCTCAATTCGTCAGTGATCCGTTCATCTAGGGTTTGGATTCATTTTATGAGCCCGCGACTGTCTCATTGAGTCCTGCATTTGTCAGAGATCTATCCTGGCATTATAGTTCATAATGGGGGCTTTAGACTCTTTCGTGAATGTCCCTGACTACAAGGATGGCGGTAACAAGCTTGTCATTGTGGCTGGCGTGCTGATCGTGATGCAAATCCTATTGGTGTCTGGCCGTTTCGTGTCTCGAAGGCTCAACAAGTCCGGCCTCGCAGAAGATGACTACGTCTTGCTACTGGCAATGGTCTTGACTACAGGGCTCTGCGCCATCGCTATCACATGTGAGTATTTATAAAATCATTGCAGGAACCAGACTCTATCCAGAATGCTAGACTAAACGGAGCAATAACTAGTCCCGAGAATAAGCTCCTCTCAGGGTGATACTATCGCACAGGTAAGCTAATAGGACACCCCAGAAGGCCTTCGAACCCTGCTTATCAGAATCAGATGAACATGGCCTGGATGATAGTCTATAGCCTCGCAATCAGCTTCTCTAAATGCGCCATTCTCCTCCTCTACGTTCGAGTTTTCACCGCGCAAAAGCGAGGCTTCTCCATCACAGCCTACTTGGTCGGCTTCGTCGTCATTGCAACAGCTTTAACAAATACCTGCACCGCTATTTTCCAATGCTCTCCCCAGGCCTTTGCGTGGGACAAGTCGATGCCCGGAGGTAAATGCATGGACGTGTGTTAGTCTGCCTTTTTGTCTCTACTTGCTGATTGAGAGACAGCGTATTCATCGCAAGCTGTACTCGTCTCAGCATCCTCTTCTCCACCAACACATCAACTTTCTCGCGCAGTACGTCTGGCG
>JAABUS010001259.1_pt1 | contig 56885 bp, 17 predicted proteins | sample 5560161 | NCBI WGS metagenome assembly JAABUS01 (sample SAMN10711885, study PRJNA513376) | rock metagenome | isolation source: Antarctica rocks | place: Antarctica: Victoria Land, Trio Nunatak nord | collected 2016-01-04
CGCATACATAGCCATATATGGGGGCAGCAATGGGGCATGCATGCGCGCATACATGGCCATATATGGGGGCAGCAATGGGGCATGCATGCGCGCATACATGGCCAGCCCTATAGGGAGGGCAGGGACAGGGAATAACGGTCAGTTTTGTCCCTTCCCTTCCCTGTTCCGCGGCGTAATTATACTATAAAGGATTTGGCCCTAATATACTAGAATCTAGTATTACTCTAGGTTTAATAGGGCTAGCGGTAGAGTTTAGCCCGATATTTTAATAAATATTAATAGTAATACTCTTAATAAATCCTACCCTATAATAGAATACTCTTTTTAAAAGAAAGAAGTTAACGCCCTCGTTAATATATTAATATAGAGTATCGTAAATAATAACGTAAATAGCGTCTATATATAAAAGGAAGTAAATAAATATAAACGGTATATCCCTAACTCTTGAAAAGTCGGTGCGGAGTAATTACGGGTAGGAAGTATATTAATTAATTCAAGAACCGGGCCGATACCGAAGAGCCTTAAAACTTGGCGTAGAGCCGTATAAAAATAACTTAACAAAAATACTCTAGGAATATTAATTCTAGCGATAATAAAATAAGGCGATAAGGAAGTATAAAGAGACGTAAATAACTAGTAGTAATAACTATAATATTAATGAAATAGGGGTATATACGTTTAATATTATAAAAGTATTAATATTAAAGAACTAGGGCCCTAAGTATATATTAATAAAATAAAATCTTAATATAAATCTAGACTAGATTTAGATAAAAGTCGTTTAACGGAGTTTTTAGAATTAAAACTATTTTAGCGCGGAGCTAGTCCCGATTCGATTAAATAATTACGTAATTTCTATATTATCCGAAGCTCTCTCCTATATAAATATACTATCTAATTAAAAAGTAGCGACGACGAGTAGTATATATTTAAATTTATAATATTATCGTAGTATTTAAGCTCTCGGTAGATTTAATATAATAACTATTTCTTAATAAAAGTAGATATAGGGGGATTTAATATTAAAATATTAAATAGTCGATTTTTTTATATATAAAAAAGATAGTTTTAGTATAAATCTATAATTTTAATATAGTTTTAAATTAACTAGTAATTTCTAAAAATAATCGTTTACCGGTATATTTGAAATTGAAATTATTTTAACGCGGGGCTAGTCTAGATTTAATTAATTTCTAAACTTTAATTAATTAATATTATTATAAATATAAATAATCTTTAGCGGCGAATTAATAAAGTTTATAATTATTTAATTAATTATAATATTATAGGGTAATATTTATAACTAAACCGTAAACTAGTTAAAAACTATACTACTACTATTATTATAACGTATACGTAACGTAAATATACTAAATATAATTAAAGTTAACTATATAACTTAATATAGTCTCTACTCTTATTTTTACTTTTATTAAAGTAGTTATTAAAATATAGAGTTATTAAAGAAATTAGAGGTAAATTAATTTCTAAAGTAATATAAAATTATAAATTATAAATTACTCCTAAATTAATACTTTAATATTTATTTCTTTTAGAAATTAACTTAGTATTATTATTACTTCTAATCTAGGAAGTAAAATAGACTTCTATAATTTACTATTATATAACTTCTTCTATAACTACTATTTCTCGAATTATTATTATAAATAGGGTAATTTCTACGGAGTAAATAGAGCTAAGTAATAAATTTACTATTAATTAATAAAACTAGTTAATATTTACTTTATAGCCTAGTTAATAGTAGTAGTAATTATTATTATTAATAATATAACTTACTCTACGGTGAAGCCTAGAATCGTAAAATAACTAGTTTTACTACTAGTTAATTAACGAGTTAAATATTGAGTTGATTATTAAGTTAAATATTAAATTAATATATTATTAACTAATATAATCTTATTACTAAATCGTCGGAATAAATTATATATAATAAGGTAGCTAGTCTTACTACTAGTTAATTAACGAGTTAATTAACGAGTTAACTAACGAGTTAACTAAATTAGTTTCTAATAAATTATTAAACTAACGAGTTAGTTTATAAACTAGTTATTAATAAATTAACTAAATTACTAATTAACGAGTTATAGACTAAGCGATCTTTTATAATACGAATACGAATTTATTATAAAGATCTTCTATAATAAAGTACGCCTTTTTATTAATTTAATAAATAAACGGAGGTAGCGAAATTACGCGGTATATTAAAGATAACGTAGCTAGCGGAGCTAGTAATATAATTTATTATCTTAATATTACTCTAGACGTTATTTCTTTATTTAAATACGGAGGAGTTAATTAAATTAATACTTTTATTCTACTAAATATATATTCGGTACGTAAATACTAATATAATTAATTCTTGGAAGAGAAGATCTATAGGTATAACTTGTATATAAGTTTATTATATTTATTATTTTAAGAATAATATATAAAGTATATTACTAATAAGAAGGTTACGTTATAAAACTTATAATAATAATATTTTTAAGGATCTTCAGCCTCGCTAAATAAAATAAATTAATATAATTCTATCTCGTTAATTATAAACGGAGTTTAATTAAATAGTAATTTAATAATATTAATTTTGAACTAGGGTTTAATATCCTTAACCTTTACTATTACTACTATTATTATCGAGGAAACTAGTAATTCTAGGGGAGCTAGAGGTACTACGTAAATTAGAATTAATTCGTAATTTTATTATCGAAAGCTCTCTTATCGAGTCGCCGAGGAAACTAGCGCTATTAGAGGAACTAGCTCTATTAAACGAGTTATAGTAAATGAAATTCCTATACTAGTATTTAAATCCTACTACTACGTATATAATTTATTTAAAGAACGTTATTTCTCGGTAGTTATTTAAGAAGTTAGTTTATAATCTTATTATTATAAATTCTTTTATCGAGTCGTTAAGGTACCTAGAGTAAAGATATTTAATATTAAAGTAATTTATATTATTATAACTAGTATTAAAGAAACTAGTATTAAAGAAGTTAGTATTAAAGAAGTTAGTATTAATAAAGAGGCTAGCGCGAGAGTTATTAAAAGAACTAGAGTAGGTAAAGTTCCTATATTAATATCTAAACTAATAACTTTCTATTATTACGTAAATAATTTATTTAATAAATATTACTTCTCGGTAATTAAAGTAGCTAGCGTTATTATATAAACTAAAATTAACTCGTAACTTTATTAATTTAGTTATTTATTAAGAGTATTTTTACTTTTATACTCCTTCGTCCTAAATCGCTTAATAATATACTCTATTTATTTAATACTAGTAAACCGGCGTATTAACTCCTTTATATCACGATTTAATTTACTAATAAACTATTTAAATACTACTTTTTTAAAATATAAAAGTAGAAGCTATTATACTTCTTCTTCGCCGTATTATTAAATCTTAGTATTAACGTAATTTTTAAAGTTAAATACGTTCTTACTATCGCCGTTAAGATCGAAGAATTTAATCTTTTTAATCTTAAGCTAGCTTCGAGTATTAACTTCTCTATAAAAGACTTCTAGAGTTATTAAATCTTAAGGGCCTAATAGGTTTTTCCTCTACTATTAAAGAGTATCCTAAATTAAAGGTAGTTCTATATATAGTATAACTTTTTCGGGAGTTAGGGTCCTAAGAGTATACCGGCTAATAATCGCTTTAATAAATAATATTTTAATATAGTACGCGAGTAATTCGGGAGAGTAGCTAGTAATATATCCAAAGTTTATAACTATAGTTACTCTATTAAATTACTAAGTACTTAAGGTAATTATTAAATACTCGAGGTAATTAAATTACCCGGAAGAAAAAAAAAGAATAATAATACCCTCGTTATCGGTACTAAATTCTTACGGTCGTAGTTAAATAATTTTTGAACTATACGTACTTGAGTTATTAAATACTTAAATTATTAAATATTTAAATTATTAAGTAGTTAAGCTACTAAGTAGTTAAGTTACCGAGTATTAATTTAGAGTTATAATTAAATAATTAAGTTATTATTAAAGGCTTAAGGGAGTAAATTAACCCTAATTATTAAAGATTTAATAAATTAATTAAAAAACTAAAGATTTAATAAAATTTCTTTTAAAACTAGCTCTATTAACATTTATCGAATAACGAGGTCTTTGTAGTTAAAACTTTTATATAGCGCTAGGCTATAATAGGTCTAGCTTTTAAATAAAAAGACGTATTAAGAGTTCTCTAAATAATATAGATATTAAAGTTTAATAAGTTAAGTTAAAAGAATATCGATTCAATAATTTAATAAAGAGGTCGGTACCGTCGTTTAGTATAATATAAAAGTACTATCCTTATAGAAAGTTTACTCTCGCTACGGAGTGAATAGAATAATATTCGGGGGCGATATATTACTAGAGAAACCCTAAATAAAATAGATATTAAATAGTTACTTTAACGACTTAATAAAGAGTTTAGAAACTAGTTATTTCGTATAATAGAGTAAATAGCGGTGCGGAAGTGTCTAAATATAGGGTAGGAGGACTAGTAGAAGAGGCGATATAGAAACGTCTTTTAAAAAATAGAAAGAAATAGTTTTAAATAAATATAGTTTAAACGGACGTTCTAAATAGACGTAGTTTTAAATAGACGTAGTTTTAAATAAATGTGGTTTAAATAGAACGTGGTTTAAATAGAACGTGATTTAAATAAATATTTTAAATAAACGTTCGAGAGATAAGTAGGTAGGAAAAGCGGAGGATATAATTTTAAAAAAAGAGCCGGTTTAAGAGTTCTAATAAAAGAGGTAGTATAGAAGCGTCTTTTAAAAATAATAAAAGACGAGGTTCTTTAAATAAAAATACTATAAATAACTAACTTAAATAAATATTTAAATAGATATTTTAAATAAATATTTTAAATAATCGTATTAAATAGTCGGTAATATAGTTATTTATACTACTAGGTTATATAACTAGTTAAATATATATAGCGATATATCCTAGATCGTGGATTTAGTCGTTACTACTATTTAATACAGGGTTAGTAAAATAGTATATAATATAAAAGATATTTATTATTCTATAGAGGATTTGGCTTTAATATACTAGAATATAATATTACCCTAGGTTTAATAAAGCTAGCGGTAGAGCTCAGCCCGATATTTTAATAAATATTAATAATAATACTCTTAATAAATCCTACCCCGTGATACCTAGCGTATCGTATTTTTTATAAATAAATTTTATAATTTTAATAACTTTAAGGTATCCTTAAACTAGATTATTATAATAATTACGAATAATTTCCTTAGGATATTCTTTAGGAAAATGAATTTTCTCGTTATATTTTAATAATTTAGTTTATAGTTATTAACTTCTTAATTAATTAAAATATCGTTTTTATATTCCTTCCGGATACTATTAATAATTTCGGGAATAAAGATATTATAATTAAAGTTCTATTCGGATCTTAATATATTTAGTATATTTAGTAAATTAAGAGGTTATTTACTATTTAACGTAATATATAAATTAATAAATGAGTAAATATTTAACTACTTAATTATTTAATAAATAAATAAATAAATAATATAATATAATTTCCTTTTTTTATATAAACTATATATTTTCCTAGTAGATAAAAGTTTTATATTTAATTTCCTTTAAAACTTTTAATTATAAATTTTAAAAATAAATATTTATTAAATTTATCTAGTTATATCTAATTATTTATACGAAGCCTATTATTTATTAATCTTTAATACTCCTCTCTACGTATATTAATCTAGGTTTTATTAATATTATATTAAAATATTAAACGGAGAGCCTTAATATTTTAAATATTTTTAAGATAAATATTTTAAAATTAATAAAGGCCCTAGCCCTAAATATCTAAAATAATACTAGAAAATATAATTTTTTAAATAATAAAGACCGTATTAAGATTTCTCGCCTAGATTAATATTATAAAAAGTATAAAAAACTTAATAATTAATTTATTGAATTTTAATTATTCTTCGTTTTTAATAAAAGTATTATATTAATTAATAAATAAACGACCTTTATAATTATTTATATAAAAGATAATATATAAAAATAAATTAAATTATTTTCAAAGCGCTATATAAAAAGATCGAATAATATTAATAATTTAACAATAAAACTTTAAATAAAGAACTTCTCTCGGTTTAAAATTAAAATTAATTATATATTCGGATTTTCTAATAAAAGTAATATAGTAGGCCGTATTATTTAATATTTAATATAGCGGAGGTTTATATCCGATTATTTAATATAATATTAATATTATATAATCTTAACGAATTAAAATAATACTACTTTTATAATAATATATCGGCGAGGATTAAAGAATAATATTAAAAATAAGTTTATATAAATAAAAACCGATATTTAAGACCTCGAGATATTTATAAAATAAATAATTACAATCGATAATAAGTTATATAAACGTATAATAAAGAAATATTATAACGGAGGAATAATAATAAATATAATTTAATTAATTATTACCGTTATAAGAAACTTAACCTATATAATTATATATTAATAAAACTCGATTTTATTAAAAAGAGACGCGTAAAAGAATTTAAAAAAAAAGTAAAATAATAATAAAAAAGTAAAATAATAATAAATTATTATAATTATAATAAACCGGTCTATATTACTAGGAATTATTATTCGAAAAATATAATAAATTAATAATAATTAAATATATTTAAGAAGGAGATATTAAATAATATAACCGGGTCCCTTAAAGATTTAATATAAAACAATATTTAATTTATTAATTTATTAAAGAAATAAAGGAATATTAAAGAAAAAATCACTTAAAGAATTCGAGAACTCGAAGAATTAAATAATAATAATAATAAAACTTTAAAGGAGGATTTAGAGGAAGGATAAAAATGAGAATAAAATATAATAAATTCTAAAGAATAATTTTAAATAATAAACTACCTCGATAATTTTAGAATTTAATTTATTATATTAAAAGAAAAACCCGAAGAGAAAAAGAAAGAAAAAAGATAACTCTTTAGAATTAATTATATTTATAATAAATATTACCCGCGAAACGGGGAGATATATTAATTAATATATATAAATAAATATTATAAATATTATTATAATAATTTAGAAGAGCGAGGGTATATTATAAAACTAGGATATAATTATAATTAATAGAATAACTACGCTAGAGATAATTATTTATAATATTTAATTAAGAAAAGAGTGAACTAAATCTTCCTAATTTATTATAAAGATTAATAATTATAATTATAAAACTGAATAAATTATAATAAAAAACTAAAATATTATAATTAAAGTAAATAAAATTATTATTTAATTAAAGAATATAAAAGATATTTCGAGTTTAAAGAGTATTATAGATTCTTATCTTCGTCGGGAAAAAACTAGTTCCTATTATTAAATAGAAATATAAAGAGATTAATATATTAACCCTAGAATAATATTTATATATAATTTAATATAATATATATATACGGATACTAATAAGAGTTAACGGATATAAAGTTATTATAATAATAGATTTAAGAGTAATTAGTAACTTCGTATCTCGAATAATAATTTGAGTAATTAACTTATTAATTTAGAAAAAAAAGGAATAATATAAACTTTAATTAACCGATAAGTTAAAATTATTAATAAGAAAAGTAGACGAGGAAATATTCCCGTTATTAATTATTATTTAATACTACTCTAAGGAAATTACTTTCGATATAATTAGGATAATTATTTATTATATTATTTTAAGAATACTTTAATTGAAGAAATTAATTTAATAATTAATTAAAAGATAAAAGTACTTAAATTTATATATACTAAAGATATCGCTAGTATAATATTTATATATTTATAAAAGAGGGCTATAAATAAGAAGTCGAATCGTAATTTAATCGAAGTTTATAATATTTTATCTTCGAATAAAAATAACTTTATAAAAGAATCCGATTTAATATATATTAATTAAAGAGGTCCGTAAAGCGAATAAATTAAAGTTTTTAGAGATAAAAATAAACCTCTTAATATTTTTAAAAAATATTAATAATAAAAGTACCTTTTTTAGAAAGAAATAATTATAAAAATATTATTTAAATATTAATTATAAGATTATAAAATCGAACTCGAACTAGGTAAATAACCGATATTTAGATTTATTTATACTTTATTAGAAAAACTCGGAGTACTTCGCGGGTATATTAATAAGAATCTTAAAAAAGAATTTATTCGAGAATCTAAATTAGTAATAAATTATCTAATTTTTTTTATAATAAAAAAGGATAGAAGTTGATAATTATATATAAATTACTATGTTACGAAATTGGGTAGGGATTACCTTCTCTTCCCTTCCCTTCCCTAGAGGAAGGGGAAGGGAAGGGAAGGGATAAATATAAAGTTATTCTCTTCCCTAATCTAGGGAAGAGAAGGGATTCTTTATTATTCTCTTCCTCCCTTCCTAGTAGGGCTAGCCCTATATAGTTTATATATACGCGTATATATACCTTATTAATTAGGATAATAATTAATATAAATAATCGATATCTTTAGGGTCGCTAATAGCGTATTATTAATTATACTAATTATTATTCCTATTAATAGGCTATATCTACGCGTATCTTTGAGGTTATTATAATAACGATAATATAAATAAAGTATATTAAGATTTAATAGCGCGATTAAATAGACTAATTATTATACTACCCTCGATCTAAGTAATTAATATATACTATAATATCCTAGAACGACGAATCGTAGTTATTTATATATTAATTTCTAATAAGTATCCTCCGCGTATAAAATTATATTAATCTTTATATTAAGCCCTCTTTTAGATCTTATCCCCTAGCGAATTTTATTCTCGCTTTAATTATTAATATTTATTTACCCGCTTAATATTTTCGTTAAAGTTTTTAAAAATCTAATATCCTTCGCCTATAAAGTAATACGCTTATCGTATATAGTATATAAATTGGTTATTAAATAATTTAAATTATAGTCTATCGAGGGATAATATAGGAAATAAATTTACTAAAGAATATATATATTAAATAATCTTTTATAGTCTTTTATAAAGCGCTAATCGTACTACTTTAAAATCGTATATCTTTAAGAAAGTTTTAGTAATAGATCTCGCGGACTAGACACGAAAAGGGTACTTTTAGAATTAATAAATCGAAAATTTTCTAATATCTTTTAATTTCCTAGAGTATTTTCGTTAATAGGGATTAGTACTTTAATTAGGATAAAAGTAATTAATAATAATATAAAATTTACTACCCGGTTTTATACGTTATCGGGTAGATATAAGAATTTAATTTATCTTTCCCCTCTTATTCCGCTTGGCCTTAGGGGTACGAGAAGCGGCTTTATATAAAAATTTATTAAGTATTAGTCTTATAGTGGTTTTACTACTAGGTAGAGGCTAAGTTAATAGAGGATTAATACTCGAGTTCTCCCCGTTATTTTATAGTACTATTTAAATTAACCAGAGGCCTTTTCCTTTCCCTATTTATATATATTAGTATATTATTTATATAGAATTATAGAGGGGAAAATACGTACTATTTCTAGTTATATTTATATATTTAGATTTATCTTTAGGTTTATCTTTAGGTTTACTTTTAAATTTATTTTTAAACTTAAATTTCTATACTTTAAAAACTTTATAAATAATTAGAGGTTAATATAAAGATTACGATAAAGTTAGAAGGGAGGTAATATATTTATTACCTCGTAGAGTCTCTAGATTCCTTTAGGGCCGGTCGCGTCTATTAGCGATTATATCTAGATTTATAAATTAATATAAAGATTAAGATAAAGTTAGGATATATAATAAAATAGTAAATATTTACTCTTAGTTATATCCTTAGTATTCTTTTCTCTTATAGGTTTTTTATTTTTTACTACCTATTAACCTTCTACCTAACGAGTAGTCGGGGTGTTAAATTCTAGTTTAATATTACTCCTAAGTTATCGACGAGTACTAAAAGATATTATATTAATATTTAATACTATATTCGGCGGTAACGGATCTTTATTTATATCCGAGTCGATTTCCGAGTCCTAGAAAAGATATTCGAATCCTTAATTTATATAATTTCTGTATACTGCGTTAGAATATTTATAGTTATATATTAAATTTCGGTTTAAGTATAACGTACACGACCTTAAACCTAAATTAGTTTAATTATTAGGATTATCCCTATCTTTATCCTAATTTACTTCTAGTATTATAAGACTAGTTTAATTCGATTCGTCTAGTTTTTTTTATAGTACCGATTTTCCTTTTTTATTTAGATTCTTTAGCGATATTAATATTTCTTTACTCTTCGTACGACCCTCCTTTTTATTCTTATCTTCGAGAATATAAAAGAGCTTATTCTACTTATAGTATTAATACGCGTTAGTTAGATTAGAGCTATTATATAAGTATAAATAATAAATAACCCGACACTCGTATTCTATATAAGACTAATTTAATTCTAAACCGCTATTATTATTAGGCTAGTTTTTACGATTATACCGATTATTATCTTACGTTATTTCGTGGGATATTAATGGAGTATATAGTATAAATAGCGAATTAAGGGGTTCTCGATTTTATTAATCTTTAAGAGGTATTTAAAGGCGATTTTTATAAACGAAATTATAGATATTATATCTTATCCCTCCGACTCCTAGTAATTAAGGTACGGTCTATTATATTTTATATATTTCGTAAATATAATTTACTTTAAGATTTATATTAATAACTTTATTTATAATTAAAGATCCACTATAAGGCTTAATCTCGAATAAAAGACTTATAGTATAGGCGACTATATTTAATAAATTAAATTAATATAATTTATCTTAATCTTTATCCCGGTGATTTTACGTTTACTTTAAATATATCCGATACTATAAATCCATCGCCCTAAAGAGGAGGTATTTACTATATTAAATACGTATAATTAATACTATTAGTAATGATATTAAGAGTAACGACTTTATTTATTCAACTTCGAGAGGAAGTATAGGAGGTATTTTTTATTTATCGAATTAATACTATTTATCCTAATCTTTATCTTAATAATTATATTAAATAATAGTTAAGTTTATAATATTATAACTCCGATAGTTAGATACGTTATTAAGTAATAGTAAAATTTAATTTAAATCGAACTTACCTAGAGAGATAAATATAGGGATAAATATAAAGATAATAACGATTAACTAGGTTATTACTAGCTAATTATACCGATCTTTATATATATAATATACTAAACGTGATTTCGAATTAAGATTAACGCTTTTTTAATACCGTAGTTAATATAGTTTAGGTATAAGTGAAAGTAAAATAAGAAATAATAAAAATAATCGGATCTATAGCGCTAAAAGCGGGATTCTTAATTATTATTTATTTTAGTTTATTCTTCGAAGTTATATACTTTCGTTAAAGACCTTTATCTTTCTACGAGCTCTTATATCGTAATATATTAATATATAAATTAATTATTCGTGCTATTATTGAACGATTAATTAGATTATTTTACGATAAAATTATAAGTATTTATTTATTAATTAATCCCTATCGGAATCTACTACCTTAATACTTTATAATAATTTTTATATTAATTCTTAATAAAGATCCTATCTCCTAGCGAAACCCCTTCTCGTTTTAATTATTAATATTTATTTACCTACCTGATATTTTCGTTAAAGTCTTTAATAACCTAATATCCTTCGGTTAAAGAGTGACACGTTTATTATATATAATATATAAATTAGCTACTAAATAAATTAAATTTTAATTTATCTAGGGATAATATAAGGAATAAATTTACTAGAGAATATATATATTAGATAACTTTTTATAGCCTCTTATAAAGCGCTAAATATACTACTCTAAAATTGTATATTCTTAAGAAGGTTTTAGTAATAGATTTCGCGGACTAGATACGAAAAGAGTATTTTTAGAATTAATAAATCGAAAGTCTTTTAATATCTTTTAATTTCCTAGAGTATTTTCGTTAATAAAGATTAGTACCTTAATTAGGATAAAGGTAGTTAAAAATAATATAAAATTTACTACCGGGCTTTATACGTCGTTAAGTAGATATAGGAATTTAATTTATTCTTCCCCTCCTCCTTTTTAGAGTTTAAGCGCGGTCTTTAAATAAGAGTTTAAATAGAGCTTTAACCGCCTATATTCTTATAGAGGTCTAATTAATAAATAAAGAGCCCTAAGATAAAGACGTAGCTAGTATTAATATTTAGAAGTTAATATAGGAGTTATAGTATATCTAGTATAAAGAAAAAACTTATAAATTTAGATACTCTTAGCGCTTTTACGTATAGGGTTTTATACTTTAAGACCTTAATAAATTATATAATATTAATATAATTATTACGATAAAGTTAAAATTAAGGTGAATTATTTATTATTTTATTTTATTCTAATTTTTCCCGGAGGACGTCCGCGTCTTAAAGAAATCTTTATAATAACGGATTAATATAAAGATTACGATAAAGCTAGGATATATAATAAGATAGCGAATCTTTATCTTTAATTATAGTTTTAATCTTTTATACTTTACTCGCCTTCTCTTTCTTTTTTATTATTTTTTAATTTATTTTTAAGTTCCTAAAGATTATTTAATAAATAGTATATATTTCCTTAATAATACCCTCTAAACGATCGAGAGGTATTTCGCCCGTATTAAATCTCGGTGGATTATTCTTATTAGTATAAGGGATCTACTTTAATTATTTACTATTATAAATTTTATCCCGATCTTTATCTTAATTAGAAGGGTCTTAAATATCCTCCTTTATTATTATATCTTCTATATCTTAATTATTATAGGAGTAATCGAGTATAAAGTAATTTAAATTATTCTACCGGTAATTCCTATACTCTCGGAAAATAGAATTAATTTCTTTTAAATAAAAGTATAGGATACGCTCTTCTATATAATTTATATAAGATTTAATACTATCGAATTTAGGTTTACTTTAATTATTTAGGGCCGAATCGTCTTAATCTTTATCTTAATCGTTATTCTCTTAATAGTCTTCGGGTATTACTAGTTAAATTTAAATATTATTCGAGGAATTAGCCGGATAAAGATAATAAAGATATATATCCCCTATTTCATAATCCTACCTTTCGATAATATATTCGTAATTATTATATTAATATTTTTAGTATGGCCGTTAATATTTAAAATTATCCTTAGTTTATTCGTATATATTATTATTATTTATATAGTTTATACAGCCTTCTAACCCTATTACGTCGTTATTATTATCGACGGTCGCCTCGTTATCGTCGCTAGTACTATCGTTATTTTTAATCTTAATATCTTTACCCGAGTTATACCTATTATCTTCCACTCTATTCCTAGATATAGATAATTTATATAATTAAATAAATATCGGTTAAATTATATCCTTTAATTTAGGGTAGATAAGCTAAGAGAATTAATCTAATATATTTAATTAATTCGTATTAACGATATCGTCGAAGTCGATTTATTCTTATATAGAACCGAATAACTACGGTTCGTATATTTCATTAGAATTATTTGTCCTAATATTTATACCGTAAGATTTACCGGAAGGCTAGGGTTATTCTATATATCTTCTATTCCAAAGCCCTAATATTTAAGCGACTATTATAGACTTTATTAATATTATTTATTTTAATTTATATCCTAGTAATCTTACCCCTCTATATAGTAGATTAATTACTCTATAATTTAGGGGCTAAGGAGTTATTTTCTATAAATTAAATTAGTATTAATTATCTTAATCTTTGTCCTAATATACTCACTTAGTATTTTAAGCGCTAACGATTATACGATTATAATAACTTAATATCTTATTAATTTATAACTTATTTTTATTTAATTTCACTTTACTTATAAGGATTAAAGTACGGATAAATATAAAGAAGATTACGACTAATTAGTTTATTAGTAGCTAAATATACCGGCCTTATATATATAAATATATTATACGGTATTTTAAATCAAGATAAATACTTTTCTAATAGCGTAGTTAATATAGCTTCGGTATAGGGGAAAGCGAGGTTATAAATAAATAGAATAATCGGATTTATAGTATTAAAAGCGGGATCCCTAGTTATTATTCATTTTAATCCTATAATAAAAAGTTATACTCCTTCGGTAACGATTTCTATACTAAGATAATCTCTCATCCTATCTCGTATTAATAAATTATAATATTAATCGTAGTAGTTATAAACGATTAATAGATTATTTTAAAATGAAATCGAAAGTCTAAAAGTTTATAATTAAGTCTAAATTTCGTAGTAAAAGTAGTAGTACTAGTTTAATCGGTATAAAGATTAGGATAAATATAATAAAGCGTCGATTTTCGGATATTAATTATAATATATTCTTATTTAGTATATATAGCCTTTAATCGCCGTATAAGTTATATATCCTTCGGGGCTATAATAATCCGCTTATTATAAATCGCGTAAAGATTAGTTACTACGATTAAGATTAATACTATATATTTATAAAGATAATACTAGGTTATTTACTCGCGAGTTCTTTAATTAATATCGCCTCCGAGGCCTCTTATAACGCGTTTAAACTTATAGACTATACACGAAAATAACGTCTATAAAAGGTATATATAATTTCGTATATAAAGCGCGTAAAGGGTAGCTTCGGGATTAAAAGATCGGTAGTTTTCTAAAGAAGCCTAATTTCTTATAAAGTAATAATTAAAGAGTTAAATTAAATAGTATTTTAATTATAGAGGTCCTATTAACTATTATTTTTTAATTTTTTATTTTATACCGCGACTTTCTTTACCCGAGGTTTCTTTATATATACTTTTTATATATTAGGTACTTTCCTCGCTACCTTTAGATTCCGTTATATTTTTAATAATCGAGGGCTTTAATTTACTCTCGCGTTATTATTAAAATTATCGAGTAATTTAAAATTAATATCGGCTACGCTTTTATTAATAACTAAAGATATAATTACTAACCTAAATTAATAAGGATATAGTTAAATCTTAAAAGGAACTTCTGAAGGAGGGTTAAAATATTAATTTACTACGTATTTAAAGTTACTTTTTAGCGGGATATTAACCTAAAATATATAAAATAAATATAGATTTATCTTTATAATCTTCTTATCCGGTATTAATATAGTTAAGTTATAACTACTATATATAGCGTACCTCTATAGACTATATAATTGTAAAAGAATTAATAATTCCTTTTACTTTCCTATTTTCTTTACTAGTTTCTAAAATATATATTTAGAATATCTTAAAGTAGTAGCTTCGCTATTAATAATTTTGAATCTAATAGTTAATATTCTTCTATTTTTAATTTAGTTACTCGAGATACTTCTTTTATAAGGAGTTTAACGATTAAAGATTCCAATAAACATTATTATATATATATAGTAGAAATAACTATCGTCTTTCTCGAATAATTTTATAAATAGGAGTAGTATCGTACCTAAAAGATTAAGTAAGAGAACTAGAAATATAAGAGTTATATATTTAATTTCTCCTAGACGTCGCCTAAACCGGCTCCGGAATAAGAATTCTTTTATAACGGTACTATAGTAGGTACAGGGGAGCCGAGAAATATCTATAAAAAATATAACCGAATAATTACGAGGATCAACGCCTAGAATAATATAAAAACGTATTTTATATTAAATTAATATAAGAGGAAAGCTTTATACTTAGGTATAGAACCGATCTAGACTATATTATTCTTTAAAGACTAGGTATATTTTAACCTATTTAATATATAAGTATAAAGATTAATATAAATATTTATAATCCTAACTATAAAGAAGTAAAAGAAAGATTAATATACTACGGTTTAACGGTCGAGAAGTAATACTTAAGGACTTCCCTAAATTATTTATATAAATAGTTATCGGGCTTAAGCTCTCCTTACGATTTATTAATAATATCGATATATAATAAATATTTAAATACGCGAATTCGTTAATTACTCTCCCTTTTATATCTATAATTAAAAATTATATTATAAAGAAATATAACGATATTTAAAATTAACTCCTTCGGAATTTACCTAACGACGGTATAAAAGTTATTATAGCGCTAAACTTATAGTCTTCTAAGAACCGATAGAGTTATATAATTATAAATATATACTTTATCGACTAGTGATAATAGTACTACGAGGTACTCCTAGCTTTTAAGTACGTAAAGAGAAAATATAATAATATTAACCTAACCTCGTACTTAAGCGTTATTATTTATCGTTATAAATTAAAGGATCGGATAATATTAATTATTACGGATAACGCCTTTAATAATAATAGTATATATTAAACCCTCGAAACTATATTACTAGAGAAAAAGGCCTAGTTTTTAACTATAAAGAAGGAACTAAAAAATAAGATCCGCGATTTCTATAATAATTAAGATATTTTTATAAATACTAGAATTTACCGCGTTTTATACTTTTTATATATTATTTAACTAGGCTTAAAGGAACTTCTTAAGATAATTAAAATCTTATTAATAAATAAAGACTTTTAGAAGGATTAAGACGATAAAATAAATAAATAAAAACTTTCTAAAATAAAGAAAGAACCTAGGATCCCGTTTATTTTAGTAAAGGTACTTCCGTATTTTAAATAATATATTAATTATTATACCGATATCTATTTCTTTATTAATACTAGGGGATATAAATTCGTAAAGCCTCTACCTACTTTAATAAAAGCGATTAACGGCGCGAGCGCTTTTAGGATATCTAAAAGCGGTTAAATAATAAAAAACGTTAATTAACCGGGCCGAATTAAATATAGAGGATATACAATAAAAAACGTCGAAATAAATTTACGATATTAAAACTCTTCTAGGACGTAGCGACTAGATAGGATTTAATTTATTATATATTAATCCGCGCCTTAAAGTTAAGGCCGGCGTTAAAGGAATTTTTCCGTAAATAAACGGAATAACTATAGTTAAATAAAAATGAATAGATTTAGGTAAAATACCTTATCGAACTTTATAAACCGTTCTATTAATATATATAAGCGATAAATATATTATATACGCCGACTATTTATATAGTTTTTTCGGTTTATAACGCGTTATTTAATTATCTTAAAAGTAAAGAAGAAAAGTTTATAAAAAAGACTACGCCTTAAAAGAAGTTTATATTAAAGAGTTTAAAAAAGGCGTAGGATAAATTTAACTAGTATTATTCTTAGACTTAGTTAACCTTAGGCGGGCTATACGATATAGTAACTCTTTTAGAATTAATTCGAAAAACGATTATATTTAAAGACTAGAGATAAAATAAAGAGACTAGGTAAAAATAAGAGGATTTTTATTAAAAATAATTTAAAAAATAATTCGACCGGCGCCCGTAAGTTATTTAATAAAAGAAAATCTACGCTAAAAGAGACGTCGAGGTAGATAGTCTTAAATATTTAATTAAGGGTAAAAATAAGGCGTTATCGAACCCGAAAAATCGGAGTAAAGAATTTCGAAAATACCGGGAAACGAGTAAATTTTTTATTTATATTAATCTTTATATCGATAAATATACCTATTAATTATATATAACGTTTAGTAACGACGACGGTAAATTTATATTTAATAAATAGAAGGACTTCTCGTTAATATTTAATTATCTCTTCTATACAGCCCGTAATATCCTAGCCGTACTTTATATAAATATTAAATACGAGCGAGTATTTAATATCGCTACCTAATTATATATAGCCTAAAAATCTTATAATCCCGAGACGTTTTTAACTTTTATAGTCCTTAATCGCTTTTAATTTAAAAAAAACGAAGTAGTAGTATTTTAATAGGATTTAGACTACGAAGAAATAATAACCCTTAAAGAGTACGAAGTAAAGGTATAAAGACGGGATAAAGCTACGATAAAAAATAACAACGATTTTATAAATAACGAAGACGAAGGCGGGTATAATAATCTCGTAGACAAAACTACCGTTTTAAGATTTAATAATAAGGATAAGAGAAGTAAAGAACCTCTAGCCTTAATTACTAATTTAATTTATAATTAAAGAAAAGTTAAAGAATCTAGCCTTTAGGTAAGAATTTATAAAATAATATAAATACGCGTAAAAACTATATTAATAGTAAAAAGGCTCGGGAAAATAACCTAAAAGTTAAAGTTCTTAGACACCGAATAAACGGGAGTAATTCGAAATATATATATTTTACTCGAGACTCTACGTCTAGTTATCTAATAAAGAGGAAGAAATTAAATATAAGATTATTCTTTAAACCGGAGGTAATTAATAGGTTTAAAAAGTTAGAGGATAAATAGGAAAATAAATAAATTCTATTAAAATTATATAAGGAACCTAGCCTTATCCTAAAATCTTTAAAGAGTTATAAAAAGACGAGTAAAACTTCGAAGTATAAAAAGAGTTAAAGGAGATATAAAAAATAGAGATATATAGTATAAATCGAATAAGGCTAGTATAAAGATTAATATAATTATAACTAGAAACTTTATAAGCTAGCTATATTAAATATTTAAATATATAACTAGATATACTCTTTACGTTTATATCTAGAATTTTATTCGATAATACGATCTCCTTTTAATTTAAAGGGGGCCTTAAAAATACTCCCGATTCAATAATTTATATTATCCCCTTCGAAATCTTCTTTTAATTTTTAAAACGAATAATATCCTTCGTCTTTTTTATAATCTAGGTATACTCCGGTCTTAATATTATCCTAAATACTTTCCGCGCCTTTTTCGTATTTTTATTTAATCTTTAATTATACTTTTCGTATTTATAGTTATCGGGGTAAAGATAATATAATCTTAATATTATAACCTACCCGTTATTAACTTAAGTAAATATAAGACTTATATTTATTCTACGACGCCGATTTTATTTATTAGGGTTATATTATTTATATCTTTCTAAATTCGTATTAAGCTAGGCGGTTATATTCTTTTAAATAATATATTCGGTAAGAGTAAAAATATAATAAATTTATAGGTCTCTTTTTAGTAAATCTTTTCGTTTATATTAATTCATAATTAATATATAGCCGGATAAAGATTAGTATAAATAATATACCTTAAGATTATATCTTTTATAATATAAAAACCCTTTATATATATATACGCGAAGACGGTATTTATTATAGTAATCGATTTTAGCGCGGAGTAATTTAAATATTATAATCTAGTATTCTTTAATAATATTATAGGCCGATCGGTCCCCGGATTTTACCTATAAATTAAATAAGGTTTAAATATTACAAGCCTCGGCTTACTTTTTATTTTCGCTTTAAATATTATAGATTTCGTTTTAATCTAATTATTAATATACTTTAAGAATATAATTACTAACGTTTAAGGAGTTATTGATATTCTTTAATAATTATTTATCGACCTAATCTACGTCTTTATTATCGTTAATTATTATTTCTTTAATTAACGAAACCCCGTTTATTTAAGTAATAACTTATTTATATTTATTTATAGTAATTTTATTATATATTAACCTTATCCGCTTTAAGTAAAATATATTAATATAAAGATTAATATAAACCTTTTATTAATCGTTTAGATTTTAGTTTACTTTAATAATCTCTATTATTTTTATTCTAAAAGAATATTTTATTTTTATTAATTTTTTACTTTCTTTTAGGCTCGCTAAACTATTTTCGTATCTATAATTTTTATATATTTAATAGCGGCGTCTACCTTTAATAATAACGAAAGGTATTTTCTTAATTTTATTATATTAGGGTTCCTAGAAAGTTATTCTTCGGTTTTTCTCTTCGGTTATAGGCCTAGTATATACCCTCTCTAGCCTCTTCGTAATATAAAATTTCCGAGAGGATTTATTCTATTAATTATTAGTGTTAGCTATTTATATTAAGTATATAAAATTAATGTTTCCGACGACTTATAGTTTAATATTAAGCCGAAGTCGTATCTAGATATTAATTAATCTCGCGTTTCTTCTTTTTTAATTATAGTTTATTATTTATTTAGGCTTTAGATTATTCTTCTCTATAATATACTAGTCGTTATTATAAAGAGCTTTATTATAAAGAAAGGCCGTAGATACTAGTCTAGTTATTTATATTAATTTTTATATTATTTAGATTAGGACTTCGATCTAAAATTTTATTTAAGAGTTATTAATAATAGGAGTTATATAATTTAGTAATAAATAAATAGAGTTTACTACCGAATTAAATACGATAGTATAAGAACCGATAATTAAATAATTAAATAATAAAAGAGTTAAATAATTTAACGAAGTTATTTATAAAATAGGTAGTTCGTTAAATCTAGAAATAAAGGAAAAGCGGAGGCGTTTTAAAGAGCCGTTATTAACGCGGCGCTAATAATAAATCTAACGGGTAATAACGTTATTAAATATAAATAACTTTAACGATCTTTATATATAAATACTACGTAGCTAGCGTATAGTAAATTCTATATTAAATTCTATAATCTACTTTAATTAAGTAGTATACTTTTATTCGAAAAATTTAACGTATATTAATTAATATTAATTAAATTTGTAAATATATATCCTTCTTTATAAAGCGCTCGTTTTATTACAGTAGTATTAAAATAAACTCTCTTTCTATTAATTTAAAACGTATTTCAGAGATTTAAAGTATATTAGCGTCTACTATTAATCGCGATATAAATAAAGATTAATATAACTAGTAAGCGTACTAGGTAGATATTTAGGTTTATTTATATTATTAATCTTACCCGGGAAGGGAGGAAGGGAATAATAAATAATTTTTTTCTTTTTTTAGTAGTTCTTACCCCTTCCTTTCCGCTCCCTTCTCTTCCCTTCCTTATTCCGTAGTGTAATTTAGGCCTCTTAAAGCCTACGCTCTTTTATTAATTTTTATATATAATTAAAAACTATTCCTAGCGCGATCTACGTTAGTTATAATTTATAGTATATTATTTATTATAACTCCTTATATTCTATATCTTTTATAGTCTTTATTATAGTTATTATTAATTTTTCTAATACTTTTATACCCCCTTTATACCCTTTTATTTAATTACTAGTTTTATTTACTTATTACGATATCTTCGTCGCGTTAAAATATATTAATAATTTATATTTACTCCCTACTCTAGTATTTTAAATCCTATCTCTACTACCTCTATTCTCTTTTATCTCAACTAATTTCGTAACTCTAAAATTTTTAGGGTAGTGAAATCCAATTAATTTAACTTTCGTTTTATCTTTTCTTTTTCGAGTTAAAAAGTCGCTATTAATATTAATTATAATTATATTCTAATTTTATAATATACCCTCGCTCTTTTAAATTATTATAATAATATTTATAATATTCGCTTATATATATTAATTAATATATCTCCTCGTATCGCGGGTAATATTTATTATAAATATAACTAGTTTTAAAGAGTTATATTTTTTCAATTTTCTTTTCTTCGGGTTCTTTTTCTAATATAATAAACTAGATTTTAAAATTATTAAGGTAGTTTATTATTTAAAGTTATTCTTTAGAATTTATTATATTTTATTATTATTCTTATCCTTCCTTTAAGTTCTTCTTTAGAGTTTTAATATTATTATTATTTAATTCTTCGAGTTCTCGAATTCTTTAGACGATTTTTTCTTTAATATTCCTTTACTTCTCTAATAAATTATTAAATCGAATATTATTTAATATTAGATTCTTAAAGGACTCGATTATATTATCCGATATCTCCTTCTTAAATATATTTAATTATTATCGATTAATTATATTTTTCGAATGATAATTCCTAGCGATATAGCCTAATTTATTATAATTATAATAATTTATTATTTTCTTACTCTTTTATTATTATTTACTCTTTTTCTAGAATTCTTTTATAAGTTATTTTTTAATAAAATCGAGTTCTATTAATATATAATTATACGGGTTAAGTTTCTCGTAGTAGTAATAATTAATCGAATTATATCTATTATTATAAACTCCTAAATATCTTTTTTCGTTAATTCCTCTATTATAGCGTTTCTTTATTATACGTTTATATAATTTATTATTAATCGTAATTATTTATTTTATAAATATCTAGAGATCCTAAATATTAATTTTTATTTATATAAATTTAATCTTAATATTATCCTTTAATTATTATTAATATATTATTATAAAAGTCGTATTATCCTAATTCATTAGGGTTATATAATATTAAAATTATATTAAATAATCGGATATAAACCTCCGCTATATTAAATATTAAATAATACGGATTATTATATTACTTTTATTAGAGAATCTAAATATATAACGAATTTTAATTTTAAACTAATAGAATTTCTTTATTTAAAACTTTACTATTAATTAATTAATATTATTCGATCTTTTTATATAATATTTTAAAAATAATTTAATTTATTTCTACGTATTACTTTTTCTATAAATAATAATAAAGATTATTTATTTATTAAATAGTATAATACTCTCGTTAAAAACGAAGAATAACTAAAATTTAATTAATTGATTATTAAGTTTTTTATACTCTCTATAATACTAGTCTAGGCGGGAAATTTTAATTAATCCTTATTATTTAAAATATTATATTTTCTAGTATTATTTTAAATATTTAGGGTTAAAGTCTTTATTAATTCTAAAGTATTTATCTTAAAAATATTTAAAATATTAAGACTCTCCGTTTAATATCTTAATATAGTATTAATAAAACCTAGGTTAATACTCGTAGAGAAGAATATTAAGGATTAATAAATAATAAACTTCGTATAAATAATTAGATATAACTAAATAAGTTTAATAAATATTTATTATTAGAATTTATAATTAAAAGTTTTAAGGGAAGTTAAATACGAAACTCTTATCTACCGAGAAAAACATAATTTATATAGAAGAAGGAAATTATATTATTTATCTATTTACTTATTTATTTCTTTATTAAATAATTAAATAGTTAAGCGCTTACTCGTTTATTAATTTAGATATTATATTAAATAATAAATAACCTCTTAGTTTATTAAATATACTAAATATATTAAAATCCGAACAGAATCTTGATCGTAATAAAACCGTCTAATTATTTATCGGATTCATTTTTCTAATACTATATTTAATATTATAATTATAGAGTATTATATCTTTATTATTTATATAATCCTCGGTATTAATTAAAGTCTCGTATTTACGGATATCTAGCTTTAAAAAGTTAGTTATTAAAGAGTATATATCGCCTCTAAAATTAATACTATTTATTAGAACCTAAAGGATATACTAGTTTTATAAATTTACTAAAACGAGAAAATCGTTAGAATAGAGTAATATAGAAACTACGAATAATTATATAATATTTAAAATTCTTCTCTTTTATTATTCTATATAAGTAATTAATATATTTTCGAGTTATTCTTCTAAACTTTAAACTCTAAACGATATAAGAATAATAAAATAATTTAATTATTAGCGAAGGCGCCAGTATTTAATACCTATAATTAATAAAGATATAAGGTACGGGGAAATAAAATAAGCGACTCGATAAAATAATTATTTATATATAAACGTGATTTTATTAGTAGCTAATTAGATTAATATATTATATATTAAATATAAATATAGTAAAGAGTCTTTACCGATTAAATTTTATAAATCTAATTCTTCGTCTCTTTATTAAGATAGTAATACTCGATTAACTACGTAATCTTAAGTCTTATATATCGAGGAATAATAAATAAAGAAGTACCGATAATTTTCGGTAAAAGTTAATCGGATAATTTAATACCTAGAAGGTATTAAGTATATTAAAAACGGATTCGATAATTTATATAATATATTTTTAATATATATAGCTCTTTCGTCTCGGTTAATTAATTTTATTAATTCTACGCGACGGGCGAATACTCTACGAATTAATTAAATATATATAATTTAACCTACCTACTCTATATATATATATATATATAATAAATAAAGAGTTATTTTTAAGAGATAGTACTCTCTTATTAATTTTATTAAAATTATAAATATTATTTAAGAGACTAGATTCTCTTTATATTTATAATTAATTAATAAGTTATATTACTCCGTAATAAATACGGGAAATATATATCGGAGGCTTTTAAAAAGAAAAATAAAGATATTAATATTATAAAAAAAAAAAAATTTAAAGAAACTAATAAACTTATAAAAAATATATTAATTTTAAGGAAAAAAAGATATAATTTCCGGATCTTTCGAAGTTTATAAAAAATCGATAATAATAGTAAAAAAATACTCTCGGAGTTATATACTAAGGAGTATAAAGTTAGGGCCGGGCGGATTTATACCTTTATTTTAATCTTTAATATCTCTAGTTATATCTAGAGTTTTAATAAAAATATCCGTTATTATTATATCGATAGTCGAAATAATAGACTTTTAAGAAATTATAGATTTCGTATTTCTCTCCGAAACTATAAATCCGTAATCTTATTACTTCGAATCTAATTTAAGAATATACGAATAGAAGTCTAGGATCTTTATAAATAATACCGGAAAGTATCTAAAAACTATATAAACGCGGTTTATAAAAATAATAAAGAGAATTTTAAGAGTTTTGAAAAATAAGAAGAGAAGTTTAAAAAACTACTAAAGTAGAGAAACTAGGAAATTAACGAGTTTTAAAAGGAAATTATAAAGAGAAAAAGATATAAAGAAGAATTTAGAGAGAAGTTAATTAAAATAAAAAAAAGAGATAAAGTAAAAGAAATTATACCGACTAGAATAAAGAAAATTATTAGCGACGACTTGGATATAATAAAGAAGAGTAATAGGAAAGAGAAGAATAAACTAGTATATATAAAATAAAGAGCGATTTATCGGTAAATTTTAAAAATTTCTATTAAAATCTAAATTACCGCCCGCGCGGATAGAGCTAGTAACGTCCTATTAGTAATTTTTTTGAATTAAAAGTTATTAATAAAATATTACTAGTAACTTTAATTTATAGATAAAACTACTAGTATTTTATTAATAAATTTAGTAAATTAAGAGTTTAGGTAAATTACTTTTAATAAATTTAATAACTCCGGGTTAATTTCAGCCGGATTAATAATTTTAATAATTTATATATATTATTAATATATTAATAATAACTCAGCCCTATTATAGGGCTGAAATAAATAAAGTTTTATAATTATTATTATTAACGGTAACGACCCCTAGTAATAATTATTAACGCTAGTAACCTACCGGGCCCGGAATAATAGATTTTAACGAAAATTCTCGTAAGAGCGTTACCTAGGTATATCTAGAGAGTATATATATATAAATACTATATTATTTCGTATACTATAACGTATACCTTAGTATATATTATAATTATATATATTATAGAGGGCTTTCGTCTAATATTTTAGAAATTACTACGGGGGGTATATATCGTATATTATTTAAAATACCTTTATATATACTATTCGTATATTATTTAATAATATATACAAGCTACGTACACTATTACGTATACTATAAGGTATATTATAACTTATATTATAACCTATATTATAACGTATATTAATACGTATATTAATACGTATATTAATACGTATATTATAGGGTATATAATAGGCTTAATCGTCTAATATTTATATTATTAACGATTTATCGAGTTATTAAACCTATTGAACCTATTAATAATAAATATTATTTATTAATAAGACCCTACCCGGACCCCTAATTTATTAATTCTACTAAACCTCGGGTCGGTATTTAATATAGCGTTTTAATATAAACCCGTGAACGATTTTCTAATAAAGTTAATAACGTTTAAAGTATATTAATATTTACTTTTAAAATTTACCGATAATTAAGAAAATAAATATAAATTAAGAGTTTCGGCGTAGGAAGAGGGAGAATAAAATACCTTTTAACGCCGGGTATTAGATTTTACAAGGAATATTATAAAGGTAAAGAGGGTTTTTCTTTTCCCTTTTAATTATACGGTTAATTTTGAGTCTCTTAATTACGTAGAGTATCTCGATTATCTTTCTTCTATTATTAAAATCACGCTTCGTTTCTCTTAAATAATTCAAAATATAATAGTATATAGATTACGCGTCTAAGATCTTACCCGTTTTTATTTATATATTCTAGTCTTCTCTATTTAACTCTCTACTACGCCTAGTATTTAACCTCTAGTTATTATAGTAGTTCCTATATATTTCCTAACTCGCGTTCGAGTAATTATATATTCTTCTAATATATTTTATATTTATAACTCTTTCCTTTTATCTTTTATTAATAATCCTTATAATCTTCTATTTCTTTTTATTTAATATTGAATCTCTTTAATACTAATATTACTCGGAAGAGGTAAAGAGATAGTAATAATATAAAAAGAATAAATAATTACTATTACTCCGCGATTACCTTTATTAATAATCTACTTAACTCGATTATAGAATAATATAATACTAGGAGAGATAAAGTAATCGAAGAAGTAAATAGTAAATAAAATTGTAAATCTAATAATAATAGAATTTAAATAACCGTATATCTTTAGTTATTTCCTCGGGTAGGAGTTTAGAGGTATATAATATTAATTTTAAACTTTATACTCGTAACTCTAGTAAAACTACTAGTTTCGTTAATATTTTCTTTATTATCTTTAATAACGAGAGGATTATCTAAAGTACGTTAGAAGAAATCCCGGGTACTAGTTAGAAATATACTAAAGAGTAAATATTAATTATTACTAATTTTAATAAATCGATTTAAATTTATTTTAATCTCGTATTATTAGAATTTTCGTAGAGAGAGGTTATCTAAAGATAGGCTTCGATCGCGATAAACTCTATACGAATTTAGTCTTATTTAAATTATCGTTAATATTATTTATTTTATCGATTATAATTAAGTCTTTCTAGAGTTATTAGAGGCGCTTATAAAAACTAGGATCTAGGTCTTAATTTATATACTAGGCTTTTTCTTAATTATATATATTTTTATTACTTTTATTTAAACCTACTTTATTTATTATATATTTAAAGGAATCTCGAATACTAGTAGCGCCTATAATTATCTCGTCCTTATATCTTTTATTTTTATTTATATTATTTTTATACTCTTTATCTACTTTCTCTTTTCCTTTATTAGAGTAACTAGGCTCGATATCTTTAAAGGTATAATCGTTTAACTCGGTCTATTTATCGAATATCGACGAGAGGGAGATATTAGCGAGAGGAGGAGAAGAAGGAAAAAGAGAAGAAGGATTTAAAATAGAATTATTCATTTTCTCGCGGAGGATAAGATCTCTAGATTAAAACTCTTTATTAGTAATAAAATTAGAAAATATAGATTTTAAGAGTCGTACCTAGTTTCTAAACTTATTATAAAAGTTAATAGAGTAATAAAGAAGTAGTACCTCCCTCTTTATTCCTTAGAAGTCGAATTATTATTTTTAGAATAGATATTATTACTATTATTAATATTCGTATCTTTATCTCTATTTAGTTTTAAATTTAATTATCGTAACTTTTAAAATTCTTTAATATCGAGTAGTAGTTTCTTAACGAATAAAAGACTTTTATCTCCCTCTTTATTATCTTTATTATAACCGCCTTTAAAATCGAGTTTATTTAAAGGAATTAAAATTATTATTTAAAACTAATTATAACTAAAAATAATAAATATTATCTCTAGTATATAATTTAGTACCTTTAAGATCTAGTATTAATTTCGAGAATAAATCGAGAAGATTCTTTAAGGATATATTAATTAAATTAAAGATTTTAATTAAGTTATAATTATCGAGTTATCTACTTTATCCGCTATTAGATTTAATAATTATAAGAGTATATTTATCTTTATAAATAATAAGAATATTATTAATCGATATTATCGATAGTTTTTTACTAGTTAAATCGGCTTTAATAGGAGATTAATAGAATTAAATAAAATTTAATATCAATTAATATTATTATATTTTCAATATAAATAAAGGAGTTATAATTAAAGTTTAAAATTAGAAACTTAGACCATTTAAAATAGGGCGAGATAAAGATTATTTATATTTAAATCGTATTATATTCTCTCTAATTAATAAACCGCTAAAGATATTACTCTAGTATTATATTTTTTATTTTTATATTTATTACTTACTCCTTTAATAGCCTCGATCGCCGATCTTTAATTATTACTACTCGGTCTTTATTTATATCTTATATCGTATAATATATACTAGCGTAGTCTCTTAGCTTTTAGTATCTTATATTTAATTTATATTTTATATTAATTTAGTCTTTATTATACCCCTTTAGAGATATTTAACTAGCGAGTTATATTAATTATTATTATTTAGGCCTTATCCGCTAGGACTTTTATAACGGATTAAAGATATTATATCCTCTCCGATTTATAATAAAAAACGAGATTACTATTTTAAAATTATATTATTAGAATAAAGTAATTTATAATATCCTAGTCGACGTAACTAGGTAGATATATAATAATTATTATTAATCGAGGCGAGCTCTACTCTCCTTTAATTCTATTCGTTAATTTTAATTTATTATTATTATTTAATTTTTTACTTAACCCCGCCCCGTACTAAATTACTAAATTATAATTAAATAGTAATCTCTATTTACGTAGTTAAGTAGATATAAAGAGAAATCTAAATATTTATAATAAATAATAAAGTCTTTCTTTTATTAATTTTATAATAATATTTTTAGAGTTAAATAATTATTTCGTTTTAAAATAGTCGCTATATATTAAAACTTTCTATTAATATTATTATAATATTATATATTAATTAAATTATAATAGAATAATATTTAGTAAAGAAAAGTCGAGGTAAAAAAATTTAAAATAATAGAGTCAAGCGACGAGATTTTAATATAATTGAAAAAGGAATTATTTTTATTAAAGCTAAATTATAGCGCGGGCGATAAGAGATAAAATAATAAATAAAATAATTCGTTTATATTATTAACTCTAGTTATAGATAAAAGTTAAATAGTTTAAGAAATAATAAAAGTAAAGGTAAAAAGTATAATAAAGTATTTTTAAAAGAGAAAATTATAAATAAAATAATTTATATAAAGATTTAAATATAGTAATTAATAATAATTAATAGAAACTAGTTAAATAGTAGGAAGGGGGGCCGTAGACTCTTATAATATAAAAAGGAGCGAGGGTACGATAAAGAGATATAAAACGAAAAATAAAAGACGAAGTTAGAAAATAACGAGCGGTAGAGGTCTTTATACTTTAAGAAAATAATAAAAGAGACGATACTAGGCGCCTAGCCTACAAGTAGGAAAAAGCGCCTATTTTATTATAACGTAGATTATTTATCTTTAATTACAATAGGGTTCGTTAGAGGAAATTCTAATTATTAATTAAATATATACTATTAGGGTTTACTTTAATTACTATAAACTTTATTAAATAAATTAGAGTTTATTATATTCTTATAGTATAAGGTTGTTTTTATAATATTATAAATAAATCGGGTTATATTAAAGTATTTAATCACGTTAGATAGTAGAGTTTAAGAAGTTTAAATAATAGTATTCGAGATATTTAAATAGTTATAGAGGCCCTACGTAGATAACTAAAGCCGGGTATAAGGCCGTTTATTTAGGCTCTAGTATACTACGCCCTTATACTACCCCGCGGGAGATTTTACTTAGTTTAGGTATATTTAAATACGATTTAGAGCCGTTTACCTCTAGTTTATCTTAAAGTAGCCGCTATTTACCTTCGAGGCTAGAAGTGGAAAGAGTAGAACTTTTTCGTGATTATATCTAGAGAGGTAAGAAGAAAGAAGTAATAGTTTTAATCCTACTATATCTGGTCTATAATATAAAGTCCGGTCTTTACTAATAAACTCTAATCTAGACTGGACCGCTATGCCAATTTTAGCCTGTCGAATTTTATAGATCTAACCTCAAGCATCTATGTCCGGAGGCCTCTGGCTGCCTCCTGTTCAGCCTTCAAGATAGATACCTTAGAAACAAGGCTTAACATTTCCACGATTTTGCAATCATTTTCTGGGTGGGTGTTGCCGAAATCACCATGTACCTGTCCCAGTCGAGGAATATATAGAGATATGATTCTGAACTTCAAATATTGAGCCAGAGTCAAAGCTTGGCTGCTGGACTGGACACCATTTTCCGAGGCACTGCAAATTGATACGTTACAAGTCATTTTCGCTATGGGAGAGTAGCAAGGGCGTCCTTCTTGCTAGACATGACCTTATTGATGTATCTCACATTCGGAAAACAGCTTCTGACTGTTCAACGCGGCCAACGACGCCGTGTGAAAAGGGGATTCACTGGCCTAATCCATCTTCTTGTTGCCTGCTGCAGCGTTGGTGGAATTGATTTTAGAGCAGTTCAGCCACTTAAGCGATTCGTGATCTGGCAACAGGTTTTGATTGCAACGTCTCTTCGGTACTAGTACAAGCTCGAATGGGTGTTTCGACAGAGAATCTTGGGGAAATACAGTAGTCCTATTACCCTTTTCCAAATTCTCCCCCAGACCTTGCGAACATCGATCAGCACTCTTAATCATCAAAGAGGTATAAAATCAAGACCGATGCTCCTCGAGACGCTCCGCACAAAGCTGTCGCCTATGTATGTGGTGCAAGAGGAATCGGTAGGACCTTAGAAAGGGCCTTTCACGAGCTCAGCAATCCTCAAATAAGAGCTGTATTCCATGTTGTCCGGCAAATGGAGCTCACAGGTCCTCCTCGTATCTTCACTATTAAGGGCAGTCTCGAGCTGGACCACGAAGTCTAAGAGACCATCGTCTTTGCCAATCTAGGATGACTAGATGTTGATGATGAAATGAGAAAGTTTTGTTAGAGTGGCGAGCTTGACGGTCATATACTGGTGTTATGGGCCATTAATCCAGGTCTTCGGCTTCTGCTGTAGCTGGGTCATCCAATTCAACACCAAAGAATGTAGCTTTCTGCCCGTGGCTCGTGAGCCATGTACGGGACTCCCGAAACCGTGCGTCCTGCCTGCGACTCCACATATAGATTTCCCACGGCGGATTGGAGCGGAAAACTTGAGGCTGAGCGTAGGCTTGTGAGAGCCATTGCTGGTAGTATACAGTGACTTCCCCATGGATTTGTCTGTTTACTGTGGCCAGACTGAAGTACGGGTCCGGGTGCGTCCCTGCGTTGCATAAACTCGCGTAATATGTTTCTATGCTCCCCTGGAATTTTGAGAAATAGCGATGCTTGCTAGTCTATGGCTTTGTTTGATTCCGTACAGGCATTAACGTTCTAATACTTTTAATCGCTACTTGCTGTGTATTGGCTCCGGATTCTGTCCTTTTCCATTTCGTGCCAGTAGGATTACGGTGCCGGTGATGATCGGTAGTTGAGACTGAGGCACTCTGAAGGCCGTGAAAATATGCGTCTGGGGCCTCAAAGGATATTTTTCCTCGCGATGGGTATTCAGCCTTCAAATGTGGCCAAGCAACTTCGTTGGAAGAAGCCGACTTCTTGTTCTGGTTCCTCGCCTTTAACAGTATGAATGAAGGACGAGACCGTAGCAGCAACTAGTAGACGAGTCGCGCAAGAACAACAACTTGGGTGATGTGACCACCAAAACTGCGATGACTCGCGGAAAATCTCGCGGACCAGTCTTCGAAGGCCTGCAATGAGATGTATATGACGCCCAGTGCATTGACTGTTTTGAAAGAATACAACTGCTCAATACTCCTCGAAATTCATGGGAGAGCGTCGAATTAACTCAACCTGAAAAGGATGAACCTTGAACCAAAATCTTGTCGAGGGAAAGGGCGAATCACCAGCCAACGAGCTTATGTGGGAGAGTGCCCATCGTGTTTGGAGAAGAAACGATATAGTTGCGGAAGAGGGAATTCAGAGGCGCTCTTGGCAGATATAGAGCAAACTTCCACTCCAGCCATACATGAGCCAGACCTTAGAACCAAGGATGCCGGAACAGTAGATATTCAATGTTGGACCCAAACAATTTATTGGCCTCAAGTAGGGATAGCGGTCCGGTCCGAACTAGATGTCACTAGTAAAGACCGGACTATATCTTAAGGACCGGACACTAAGCGTGGACAACGATTATACAGGTAAGTCTTATATGCACTCATGACATGTACCATGGACTCATAGTACCTCAACATCTATCTTATACCGCTCACCATCTTCTCCTCCACTCGATCGGCCCATCGCTACGCAAGATGCCCATTTCCGCTCCCATCCCCACGTCTCCAACTCCCCTCAAAATACTCATGCTTCACGGTACAATTCCCACTTCAGAAACCACTCTGCCTTCACAGTGCTCACGTCTAATTGAACAATACTAATAAGCTCCCTTCACCAAGGGTTCACGCAATCCCCCCACCTCTTCCACGCGAAAACCCGCGCCCTCCACAAAACCCTAACCAAAGCCTTCCCCAACCACGCTCTCCACCTCGCCTACCCTCCAGCCCCCCACAAGCTAGCCCTCGCCGACATTCCCGGCTACAATCCCGAAGCCCTCGACCTTCCCGCCTCCGAAGCGCCAGAAGCCTACGGCTGGTGGCGGCGGAAAGACCACGATGACCCGAAAGATATCGTGTATGAGGGTTTAGAGAAAGGGCTGGATAGCGTGGCGGAGTGTATAATGCAGGAGGGACCGTTTGATGGGGTGGTGGGGTTCAGTCAGGGTGCTGCTGCTGCGGCGATGGTGGCGAGTTTGTTGGAGGGACAGGGTAGGAAAGAGGCGTTTCAAAGGGCGGAGAAGGAGGGTGGGATACACTATCCTCCGAGCTATTTGCAGGAGGGCGAGAAAGGAGTGAATGGCTTCCTGCAAGGCCCGTTGAAGTTTGCGGTCTGTTATAGCGGGTTCAAAGCGCCGGGCAAGAAATATGCAGCGTTTTACGACCCCAAGATTGGGACGCCTCTGCTACATGTGCTAGGCCAAGTCGATGTAGTGGTTGATGAGGTCAGGGGAAGACAATTGGTCGCGGTGACTGAGGGCGGAGAGGAGAGAGTGGTAATACATCCTGGAGGCCATTTTGTGCCAAGCCAGAAGCCGTGGCTGGATGCTGTTGTGAGATTTATAAGGGGGTGTATGGAAGGTAATGCGGCCGAAGAATCTCAGAAGGAAGAGGTGAGTGTGGAGGATATGGACGTTCCGTTCTAGGGGAAGTACATGCCGCTTCGGCCTCCGCCTACCAGCTTTTCCCTATACACTTTAGGACCAAGAACAGGCGACGAAACTACTGTGGGCAGGCCCATTTGGCTCTCAAACAGCTATTAGCATCGCTTCTCGTCTTTGTTCTGATCCTCCAAACAATAGAGACGATACATTGAGGTACGTACATATTCAAAGGAGTTGGACTCCAATCCAGGCTTTTGCCGATTTTCTACTCCCACCACTCCGCGAAACCTTTCTTACAACTCATGTACGCAATGCTGACTCGGAGATGTTTACAGGACACTCCAACATGAGTCGCAAAAGAGCAGTCAAGGACGCTGAGGAAGCTTGAGACTTCAAACCGCGTAGCTCCTCTTCCAGGGCATTGTGAAAAGTCAGAAAACCAGAAAACCTTCCTTGGGCCACAAATTCAGGTACCTAGATTCTTGAGGTTGGACCCACAAGACCTTTCGAGCTGCATTTGGTTAACCTTGATGGAGGTGAAAAAGTAAGGTATGAAGCGCAAATGCACAGCAGGAGTTGGCTAACAAGGGATTCCTCAGCCATTTGCAGGAAGAGTAGGTGTATACTCCTGTAGATGCTTCTGCAGAGGTTTCCGTAGGTTTCAGTCTTTGAGTGGGCTATGGAACCTCTATAATCCCAGATGCACCTCACTTAAATCCTGTCATACCATGATTCCTTCGTCGAATCGTATTTTCCAACAGATGGCAGGACTGGCCTGAACTCAGCCTCCTCGCGAGAAATGACTACAAAGCAGCCTCCAACTTACCAACATACATATCCTAAGTGTCGTGTTAAGGGCGTGGATTGAGGCGCTCACCGTTTGTGACCACCTCGCTAACATACTTATGGGCGCAGCATCTAACATTGCAAACTTGCAACATCTTAGATATTAGTGAAAAGGTGTGTATGAGCAGGAACATACGCCACACGATACAAATGAGAAGGCGTTTCACGCCGTTCAGGCGTCCATGTCAATTTCGATATCCTGATACCTACGAACTAACCCATGTAATCGAGAAGCAGCAACTAGGTCGGTGGAAAGGATTTCCGGGTGCTAGCAAGAGGACTGTAAAGAGATAACGTGCGGATACCCGTCTTGCCTTCACTGAGACAACGACAAGGCGGTGACTAGAAAACGTGTGCAGAAATTACAGATTACAAACTCCGAAGGAAAGTAGGGATCTGGTAATTAATAATCTGTTCACCGAATTAGGCAAGACTGTGTTTTATGTTCACAGTAAGGCTTCAGCAGCCCATTATGGAGACTTTTGAAGCACAGCAGGAAGCCGTAACGAGATATTGAGGCTTTTGAAGAAGCCAATATGCTGAACGTAGTCCAGGGCTGACAGGCACAGTCTGGCGAAAGGAGCTTATGAGCCTTATCAAGCCCTAAAACTATGTATATACCATCACGCAAGCTGAAACTCGGAAGAGTCGGAGAATTCCGTAGAGCTAAGGAACGGAGCATTTCAACCTCCACATCTTCCTGGGGACTGTACTTGCATCCTCCATCCTACCTTCCGTTTGGTACGTACCTTGACCATCAGCTAGCGTACTATTAGTCGCTGCGCTGAAATCGGTCCTCAGCTCTGCTGAATCCTCATTGGGGTGTTCGTTTGCCTGGAGCATCCCAGGCTGGCGGCCTAATCTCATAATAGACGCGCAGGTGGTGCGTGAAACATCAGCTTCCCACGTCACGATCACTGGTGCCACATCTGGTACAACCATGTCTCTGAGCCATTGATTCCTGATCTGAATACAGTGCAGAAGATTTGCGCTGGTTAGGGTAATTGTAAAGACACAGGCATTTTGTCCGAAACACTCGGCGATCACTAAAATGTAGTACTAAAATGTGTTGCGGATTTCCCATGGTGCTCGAGGCCTCCCACCCAACGCCCCTTTTAATTGTTTTTGATCCATGACGACAAGCATTTCGAAGATCGAAGGAGTTGAGGAGCAACAGCATCCACCTATGACCGTTGAGAAGTTGTACGCGGCAACCAAAACAGCCGTCAAAGCTGGCAATCTGGAAGAAGTCCAGCACCTCCTTCATCAATGGCGATCAAACCCTTCCACACCCAATCCAACCCCTCAAGACGTCAACTACCTAGTCCCCCGAGCCGCTGAAAATGACGGCAAACCAGCGACGCCTACACAGTAGCGCAAACCACCTCTCCAGCCATCTTCCAGATCTTCATAAACCATGATTGGAAACCGGGCAATAGTACTCTTCTAACCCACATTTCCAAACCATCGCTCGTCTCACTCTTCCTCTCCCACAGCTTCGATCCCAGAGTTCCGAACAATGCGCGGATTCTACCCCCTCGACACCGCCGCTGAGAAAGCACCACCCGGATCGGTGAAATTGCTGCTCGCCCACGGCGCGCCTCTCGGTCCGGACAGTCGTGCCATGAATGCAGCCGCGATGAGCGACGTGTCTGGCCGTAATCCCGTGATGGCACTTTTACCCGAGCACGGTGCCAATACCAACGCGTTGGCAGAGGACACCACGGTACCATCAGAGGCGCACAGAGTGGGAAGGAAGGGCACGCCGTCGCATGCAGCTGCGATGTGGGGGAACAAAGAGATGGTGGCGTGGTTGCTGGAGCACGGGGCTGACCCGGAGGTGAGGGATGAGGTTGGGGAGACGCCGGCCGAGTGGGCGAAGAGATTTGAGAAGGACGGGCCGGAGAGGACGGTGAGGATGGGGAGGGCGATTGAGCGGAAGAATCGGGTCAAGAAGGAGGAGGAGAGTGAGGAGAACGCGAAGAAGGTGCAGGAGGGTGGCGGAGAAGCAGCATGACATAGATTTGGAGACATTCTGCTGGGTATCTCGAGGGCATTGCCACGAATTGATGCTTGCGTACCTCAGAAACAGCTTCCGATCAATGTCCTGGTGTGAATCGTTTATCAAGTTCTTCTTCAATTGTGATGACGGATCTCACGAATCATGGGCAGACTTTCAAGAAGCACTCAGCTCACCTGCGCGAGAGCAAACTCGAAAGTGGACAGGCAAGGAACAACACCCTCCAGAGCGTACAAGTCAAAGACTATCTGAGCGTGCTTGTGCAAATTGGTAAGAACGCAGGGGCAGATTTTAGAAGAATAGAATCGCTTTATGGTATCATAGCAAAAGACATACATGCGCAAATAATTTCCCACAACCAAATCCAGCCCACGAACATTAAGGGACGCTCACGTTATACTACTGGTATTGACTACTTTGCCTTCTTCTTCTCCACTTCCTCGTTATAGGGATGCTTGATCGTCAAGCACCAAATGTCGAGGTAGTCACAAATCGTGGTAATAATATCATACTGCAAGTGATCAGCAGCGGAAAACCGTTTCAGGAAAGATGACTTACGACAAAGCTGCCATACACTCCAACACCAAGACCCATGCACATGAATACGAAGGCAATCTGATACGTTCCGCTTCCCAGAGCACTAGGCCAAAGTCCGGTGAAAGGACCCAGCGAGTCAAGGACGGCGAGACCCAAAGGTATTGTAAGCACGTTGTACATGGGGAAAGTTGGGTTCTTGGTTAGATGAGCGAGGATCATCAAGCCGACCGAGTAGGCGTTGATCAATCCGACATAGAAGACGAACGGGATGAGGTGGTACTCAAGTATGACCGGTTGGAGATAGAGGTACGCTGGAACGAAAGTCCAAGTGGCGAAGTATGGAAGGAGACCGTAGAGGGGTTTGAAGGGGTCTTCTTTCCGTTCTCGTTGCACTTGCATCACATGTAAGGCGCTAACAATCGTATTAGAATACCAAATTCCGGTCACCTACATTCCCACAATGCGAAACATACCTCTGCACGGTGTTGGCAACCAAAACAAGGCCTCCATATACCATATACCACTGGTTCCACGGCATATCATAGAAGTAGTCGGGTATGATTCCATGCTTAGCAACACCAATGGTTTGAAGCATGGACTTCTGCCAAAAGCTGCCTCCTCCTTGTACAGCGGTAATTGCATACACAATGCATAGAGTGAGAATGCCTTCGACAGGGCCGGAGACGATGCCAAGTATCAGTGTTTGGGTGTAGTATTCGTCCCAGGTTTGGATATAGAAGGTGAGGGTGGCTGGAAGGATAGATCAGCATGAATTATGAGTAAGATTGCCAGAGAAAAGCTCACAGCCGAACAATGTCAGAACTGTATTCCAGCTCTGACCCAGATTCATGGCAGCTGCGAAGAGCAGCACCTCGAGGACAGTATTGCACGCATCCACCCCATGGTCGAATAGCTCTCCCAATGGCCCACTCTGATGTGTTCTCCTCGCTTGTGTACCATCGACTGCATCAAAGGTTTGGTATAGGAAAAGTCCAATCGCCCAAGATGCGTATACCCATGGCGGCATGTCCTGATCAAGGGTTGGGTTGTACCAGAGCAAAGTCAGGAAGTTGATTACGACGAAGGTGAAGCCAGAGAGCGTGATGGCATTGGGCGCCATGGACATAGGAAAGCACCTGATGGCGACATTGTTGTAGAAGGGCTTGAGGATATATCTCGAGGTGAGGGAATGATCCACGCCGGCGTACTTGTAGCGGTGGAGTCCCTCCAGGTTCTTTGAGCGGATGTAGACCATCTTGAGCCTCGAGAGATGACTTCACTGCAGTTAGCAGATGGGGAACTCGAAAGCAGTGAGAATAAGGTACTTTACTAAATTGCCAGAAACGCGCTTCCAAGGTCGACGCGCCAAGTCCTGCACGATGACGCCTTTTTCAATTCTTACAACCAACCAGAAAAATACTTGATGTTTTCTCATGAGATACATTTAGTTTATGAGATATGAGCGAGCTGATGTTACGGCTCCCCTCGACCCGAAGTCCCAAGCCATAGACTTGAGCGACTCCCAAACATTCATGGGGTCTGCCAAGTAAGAAGTTTTTCCATGATGTACTAGAACTATAGGCTGCTAGGTTGGTCACATCCTACTCTCAATAACGGAAAAGCGCTGACCACCCACCCTGGCTAGTCGTTTTATGATCAGTCACCTAACACCGGACAACATTGCCATACGCTCATTGCCCCAAAAAACCAACTCCTCCAATCGCTAGGAAGTATGGCCCCCCCTGAATATCAATTATTCACAAGCGTTTGCAGGATTGAAAGCCTTCCTTCTCTTCGGTCTCTTTAGGCGAGCCTGTGCTGCGTCTGGCCGCTGCCGCGGTTGCGGCGTTGAACCTAAGTTACCCTCAACATCAGGGGCCGATGTATTCTGGGTCCCTGATACTCGTAGCGCTGCTCCAATGCCTCCGGGGATGCTAGTGGCTACAGAAGCATCAGGTTGTGTTGACGACGGAGTCAACGAGGGCGACGCACTTGGCGTCGATCTATCATAAGATATTTAGGAATTCCCAGCTCCAAGCCTTTACTGCCCCAGTTATGGCGGCGCACGTTTTCTTGAGAGTGCATCCGCCTCATTTGTGCCGGGTCCCTGATGGTCCGAAGTTCACGATCCACCACGGCACGACATTGAAGCTCATCGTAGACCTCATCGGTCGTGGCTTGAATACTCGTTACAGCTGTTGCAAAGTCAGTGTAGCTCTGATGGCGCTGTACTTGCCCCTTATACATACTTGAGTTCTGTTGGATTCTCTTCCTATGGCCAAAGGTGGTCTACCAGATAACCAAATTATGATCTGCAGTCGCAGCGTCGGTGAAGACGTCAAGCATGGCGGCTGCATTCTGTACGAAGGCATATGTTTCTTCTAAAATTCCCTCGCCCAGGACTATGTCGAAGGGACAGCCGTACAAGACGTAGACGTCGAAGCAAGATCGTTTCTTGCATGAAGCCGCCCTGCTTGTTGAGGACGCGCCACTTCGCTTGCACTTGTCCTTCTTTCCTCTCGGTACTGCCATCTGAAATTGAAGCAAATTGATACAGGAAAAATCGAGGTCGATCAGCCAGGCACGGCTTTTAGCATACTTATGTGATACGAGGCTCTGCTCCGAGCCAGTGTCAGGTAGGGCCAACACTTTAGCTTTATCGAACTTCCCTAAGGATGCGCTGGCTGGGCACCCCGAGTATGTTAGCAGTCCGCACGTGCAAGGTGTTCTACGGCCGCGGGATATGAGTCTCGCTGGCCTGCAGGAAGTCATTGCCGAGAATGACCTCGAAAGGAACGTCGGCAAACACAAGCAGCTCAAGGTCGTAGACTTGAGCGAGTTCATCCGTAGATCGCCATGGAGCACTTACTTGGCCAACCGCGTGGAGTTCTTCTCCATTGGCCTTAAGCAATGTTTGATGCTGGCCTGCAGCATGAGGAGCGTATTCGAGACCGGCTTGCTTCCGGGGAAAATGCAGGAACAGTGCTTCGCTCAGCTTCAGTGTCAGATCTAGCATTGACTTGCTTCCCGTCCAAGAAACCCTGCAGAGCGGGGATACCGTCTTCACGTCTGTGCTCGCTAAGCCTCATTTGCCCTTCATGTGGCTCGTTGATTCGTGCGTGGCGTTTCGGCGATGATGATCTGACGCAATTTCAGTATAATGTCTCATTTTCCTGGACTCTTCGAATGGTATGCTATACCCGACATCATTGACATCCTCGCGTTTGTCACGAGCCGACCTGTCTTTCGAACTTCTCACTGCTATTACTTCTCTGTGTCAATTTTCAATTTCGCACGTTGGTCGCGATGCATTCCTACGTTGTATGTATTAGATCCGTCGAATACGGGTTTCGTTTATGGATAGAGTCATTTTACGATCTTCTTTTATAGCCACCACACTATCTTCCGGGGTTTTGGACTCGGAGTGTGAACAATCATCAAGATCGTGAAGAATGGCCGAGAACCTCAAATCACGAAAGCCAGTATTGACGGCGTCGAATCTTCTAATAGAGTATATTTTAGGTCTATTTGGGCGAGAAGGCAGGTTCCTTTGTTGGCTCTTTCCGCTATTTTTACGAGCCTGTTCACTGCCAGTATTGGGTTGATCACGAATGTTCAACGAGCAGAGATTATTGGAGCTACTGCGGTCTATGCAGCTGTGCTTGTGGTGTTTGTATCTGGCAAATTGAGTAATGGTTGACAGGTTTAGAGTTCAATGCGTATGCTACAGCCTACACACTGCGCTCCTACACAATGCCAAGAGACGAGAACATCTGTCGTCTCGCTCCGCAAAAGCTCAGCGGACCATGAATGAGTAATGCTTGGAGTGAGAGATGTGATATGCAGTGGGGTGCTTCTTGAGGAGCAGATCTGGGGGAAAACCAACCGCACAAAAGGCAGAGATGGTGTGCTAGAAAGAAAGAGAATTCTGAGCACAAGTACGTTAGCATGAGTTCCTTACATTTCAAAGCCCACATTCCAATTGCTGTCCTTGCTTCCCTGCGGAATTGAGAACGCCACTAGCTATGCAGTCATAATTCCGTTACCTCATACGACTCCATTGGTCAGACTCTGCCGCCGTCTGTCGTTTCCTTCTCGCGGAGCCAGACTCCAATCCTTCACCCCTCCCTTCCAGTCTGCTATCCGGCCTTCCTTAACATGCACAAGCACCACCCTAACCTCTGCACCCTCGATATAGCAATTTGTCCCACCATCACCTTCTGTAGGCGCTTGCGGCGACGTTCCAAACAACCCTCTCTCTTCCATCGCCTGATCACCGAATGTATTATTCTCCAGATGCCGCTCCTTGCACCACTTCTCCTCTTCACTCCCAGCTCCCACCATCACGGCTTCGCCATTAATGGTGGCACTTATGCTGCTTAATGCACTTGTATTCATGTTTAGCAATAAGCTTGCCAAGCTCGATCGAGTGGCCTGAGGTGGTGGCGAGCCTTCCCGCGTCGGGTCTGGAGTTCGAGTTGGGGGACGATGTGAGACCCAGTCATGCACGAGTAGGGAGACTCGAGGGTTGTTAATGAGATTGATCGTCTTTTTTGAGGTTGGGTTGGTGGTCATGATAATCACTGGATTGGGATTGAATGGTGTCGAGGGGAGGTAGGTGTAGTTCATGAGAGATATGTGGGGGAACATGGCATCGCATGTTGCAAGATGTAGCTAGAGCATATAGTCAGCCTATGCCACAAGCGCCGTAGGAGAAGGGCCTATACGAATCTCGCATTCTTCAAGCAACCCTCAACTTCTGAGGGCAGAGACGCAGAGACTTGTGGATGTGTAGCTGTTGCGGAGGCTTCCCAGTTTAGCTGAGGTTGTTGAATCTCCGCCATAATATGTTGCAAGACGTAGTTGCAAGAAGTCTTTGAGCATCAACTCGGACCGTGCTAGAATGTGTCTGAAACCCTATGAATGATCCGTCGAAGCTCGGAGATATCAGAATTACTCCGTGCACTATTTTAGCGTTGCATAATTGACCTCTTTTCTTGGCACACCAGTCAGGCTACGAAATTCTCCTTTCTCGATCTTGGACTGCATTTGTCGCACCATGTTAGGTACTGGCAGTATGTCTTGCAGTATCCAGAGGTTTCTCTGAAATAAATAAGCTCTCGCTCTGTGTTGCATGTAAACCTTACTTTTGCTGCTAGATACAAACGAACATCCTTGCAAAGAATTTGTGAGGAGAATTAGTAGCTATGGCGAGGCTCATCCCAATTAGATGTACTCTTCGGCAGTGTCTGATGCTACTGTTTTGGACAAGAACAATACAGTATCCTTGTCAAGCTACAGTATTCATTCGAACTGTTTACGTTACTCTAAGAATAACTATTCGTCTTTTGATTGGGTCACTGTCATTGATTTGTGTAACGATATTCACTGGAACACTAGAATCGTTGTCAAATCGCAATTTGGGTGTAAGAGTAGGTCATGATATCGCGATGCCAACCCAGTCAGTCTACGCAATGTACCCAAACGATTAACCTAAGTGTATGAAGGGTAAGTCTTTGCTCTTCTGCGTTGGTGTCCTGTAATAATCGAGCTCTGTGGCCCTGCATTTGTCATTGATTTGATCAGCTGTGCAAGAATACCTTGGCATTTATTCACTTCTCACCAGCGGATATCAACTCAAAGTCAACCACTAGTGTTGACTCCGGCGACCTTTTCTCCTCGACCAACTCAATGACAGCAAAACCACTTATCAGTCCCACTCCAAAAGAACAACAACAGCAAGATGCCTTACAGCGCGAACATCAAGATGGCAAAAATGCCACTCGCACAGCGCTTCCCAGCGCCATTCATCCCAGACACCCGCAAAAAGATCCTCCTCCTGATCCTCGACGGTAAATATGGAACCGCATGGTCAGGCGACGATCACCAAATCTTCCTCGAGCAACTCCTCGAAGAACACAACGTCTACGCCAGCACTCCCGCCTCCGCCGTTCACGATATCAAATACAAGAACGTCAAAATCATTCTCGTAATCGGCGTCGACACTCTCCACAGCACCTGCGACCGCAAAGGCACCATCGCCGCACTCACCTCTTTCGCCAAAAATGGCGGCACCGTCATCTTCGGCGGTGTTCCGTGGGGCTTCAGCCCCCACGATGATGTATATGACGAAGGGGTTTTTCACCTACTTGGGCTGAGCTGGACTGTCGGTAAGACGGTGGGTGCCTGGACGAAGCGCTGTGCGACGTCACCTCTCATGCCCATACTGCGTGTCAAGATTCCGGGTACTTACCTCATGAATGTGAAGGAGGAAGCGGCTCTTTACCGTGTTTGTGCCAACAAATTGGGGGCAAAGCCCGCTGAAGGCGCTCAGACTGCGGTTGCTTACCAGGCGTTTGGTAATGGACATGTGGGTTATGTGGGGTGGCAGGAAATCTTTGGGGAGGATGCTTATGCTATGCTGATGGTGTTGTGTCAGTGTGTTGAGTGAGCAGGGGCGTTTATGGGGGATGTCGAGCTAGGATTGGAGAGCAAGGTGGAGGTGTAACCCAAAAAGGGCATAGCAGAACGCTTGTGAATGAAGGAAGTGTAGCCATTGACAGCGCCAGTGGTTTGTAATTAGAACACATGAAGGGACTTTACCCTTGTGAACGCAACTATTTGCAGATTCTACCGCGTAGAAAGGTGCACAATCAATCAACTTCCTCCCCCATCACACAACCAACCCTAGCCCTCCATCCCCCCACTGCATGTCCCAACGCACTCAATTTGGCCATCACAGCCATCAAACTCGGATCCTGGCTCTCAACTCTTACCTTCTCCTTCACACTGACTTCCTCCCCCCGATACGTGAAGACTTGATCGAGTTCGTCATGGACGGGGGGCCGAGCGGCAAGACCGAGCCGCGTGCGAAGGGAGAGGCCGGAGAGTGAGGGCTCGGGTGTGCCTGTGGGTGAAAGGGTGCGGATGAGGAGAGTGAGAGCGGCGTCGGAGATGGTTAGGTGGATTGAGAGGTTGGGTGGGAGGGGTGGGGCAAAGGTCTACCTAGCCGTCAGAAACTGGCTCGGTGCTGAGGTTGATCTATAGCAATGACATTAAGGAGGATATTGAGCTTCATATCGCATAACGAACAAGATTGAAGTAGTAGACCGGACCAAGTCTTGAAACGTAACGAACGGACAAATACATACATCTTCAGAAACAACATCCTCCCACCACTTAGCCCCTATAACATCTTCACCGCCCTTCAGGATTTGCCGAGCTTCCTCTATGGTGTCGGCGAGTAGTTTCAATTGGCCAGCGATGAACGAACCGCTGTGAGGATCGCCAGTCCAGGCACTTATGTCGATGATATCCAGGGCATGGTTGAGGAGGTTGAGAAGACTTGATAGCTGAGGTAGTGGTAGTGGGTTTTGCAGATGTACTGGGAAAGCAGCCAGTGAGCGAGGAGGCGGAAGTGTTATGAGACGGAGGTTGATATCCTGCATTATGACTCGACTTGTCAGACATCGTGGCATAGATCAAGAGAGATGCATGGAAAATTGAGGCACCCAAGATGTTCGGGTTTTCAACGTCTTCGGCAAAATCACAATATATTTCCGTTCGCACAAGAGTCTCGAGAATGCTTCCGCTACAAAGCTCAATATCAACTTACGCCTTTGACAATACGAGTGCCAATCCTAGTGACAAAACCTTTGACGCTCTCCGATCTCAGAGATGACAGAGCAAGCGTTGACCCAGGCTCTTGAGGCGCCAGTAGAGCTACACATTCCTGTAGACCGCTCTTCAACGACGCAAGGTTCTCTTGCAGTAGGCTCAGAAGCCATTCTAGTTCAGCTGCCTACGATACATCAACATTTGAAACCTGCGAAGGCGTCTTTATAGGAATACCAGGGAATCTTCCTCTTCCTTGATAAGCTGCTCATGAGCAATCGGAGGCCAGACCGCTGCAGACATTTCTTATTCTCGAGCACTGATATGCCACTGGTTGGCTGTCGACTACTGAAACACGTAAGCGTGGAGGACCTTACGCTTCGGAACGTACACATGGCAGATCACTGCATGGATCGAAATGCTGGAGAAGCGCTAGAGCAGAACGAGCAGAAAGGTACCGGAACTGCGCCCGGAGCAATAGCCGTCGGATTATCGCTTCAAATCGTCAAGCTGGTATGCGTAACGAGTAATGTGCTCAGATTGATATCATCGCGCACCTGATCAGAAGAATCTCGCCGTCGCCAACGGTCAACGAGGCTCAAATGAGTGACGTAGCTGTGCGGCGGCCTAGGCTCCAAAGAGCGGATTGGTCGGGTTAGGCTCACAAAACAAGGAAAGTCTCCCCTAGAGATTGGCTCTAGGCCGGAATGTGACCTGGACAAACTTCGCGGTAAGAGGCGCTACTTACGACGTCAGCCACAGGCCCAAATGCCTGCAATCCCATGTGCAACACGACTTCATCTCTTCTTGCCCGCTTCATCCCACACTTCACTCTGCACCGCGACGATCTTTGATTAGCTTGCTGCTGGAATCTGGTATGTTTACACGCTCAACGACACGTTTCAAAGCTGCCAATGGATACCTACTAACCTTCAAAACAGCAGGGTCCGCTTCCGTAAACAACCGCCGAAATGCCATCACCCAGTAAGAGCTCCCTATATCCCATCACCCGAAACATGATTCTAATCACACATCTCAGGAGCGCCCCTCGCACTCGTCTCCCTCGTCCTCATAGCCGGAGCTCTTCTCCTCACCCTCCTCACATTCATCGCTGGCGGCGTAGACAAGAACCCGACAAACCAATTCTACTTCCTCCAAGCCGATACCTCAGCTATACCCGGCGCAGCAGCAACGACAAGATGGACCTTCTGGAACGCTTGTAGCGTCATCAATGGACGCAATTCGTGTCCGAAAGTACATCCGGCCTACCCATTCGACCCCAAGAACAACTTTGGCACTAGTACTGGTGTCCCTCCAAGTCTGATGAGGTACGGCATCTTAAAGTTCATTGCAACGCGAAGAGCTGACAACTGATGGGTCTAATAGTGCGAAGTCATACTACTTAGAGACGCGCTTCATGTTCGCCTTCGTCCTCATCGGCGGCTTCTTCGGTGCCTCTGCGCTTTTCCTCGGATGTCTTGCTCTATGCAGTCGCATTGGCAGCTTCCTGTCCAGCGCTACGGTTTCGGTTGCTCTCTTCTTCCAGACCATCACCGCTGCTCTCATGACGTGAGTCCTTGACCTTTTCCTCCCCCTGCGCCTCCATTTCCACTAACAATGATCGATCTCGTAGCGCCGCATACGTCAAAGGTCGCAACGCATTCCTCGCTAACGGCAACACCGCCACCCTTGGTAAATACAACTTCGGCTTCATGTGGGCAGCCGTAGTCTGCTACTTCCTCGCTACCGTATTCCTTTGTGCGGGCGGCGCCGCGTCTGGCGGTGGGCGAAAAGAGAAGCGGAGTGGTGGAAGATTCGGCCGGAAGAAGGCTACGAGGGATAGGGGCAGCTTCATTGATAAGGAGACAGCTGTTACTGATGTTGACGGGGACAGGTCGAGCTTTACAAGGGCGTGATGTGAGGTGGCTGTGAATGGGCGTGATGGGTGATGAGGAAGACGAATGGAGGTGGTGAAGGGGAGGTGGAAACGAAGGATAGGAAGAAGAATCGAATTTGCTGCGATGATATCCTACTCTGTCGGCATTGATTTCCTAAGCACACCATGAGTTATACATTCATTGAGCGTCCATGGAATCGCAAGGAGAAAAGGAGAAGGGGGCAGAATGCAGCTGATAGTGGAGGTAATTTGGGGAAGTGTATTTACGCAGCATGTCATACTTTAGTATGCTAATATGTATAAATATTAAACCTCTAATACTTCTATGCTATCTTTTTACCGGCTTGCTATCGCTGTGTGGGAATAAGCTTGCTGTGACGGTTACGCGCTACCGCGTTGAGCAGTGAGGGCCTCAAAATGGTAAATCGTTGGTTGGAAGAAGAGCTGTCAATAGCGCTCGATCGACGGCCTAGCCATTCTCGTACTTCATGTAGTGATTATGATTTTCTGGGAGACACCGCGGTGGACGATGACCGATGTCAATTATGTATGAGAAGACAGCATGGTGGAAGTAAAAGTCATAGAAAGGGTTGATTTCCTTTTTGAGGTCTGATCGACATTTTCCTGCTCTAGGTACTCTAATATGTCACGAACATAGCCCCACCCAAGGCCCAGTGACGACGGGCAATAGTCTCTATACCAGTCGGCATTCCCAATGCTGTGACCCAGGGATTCAAACGCCTGCAAATGCTCCGTTCACGAAACGCCAGCCGCTATCTTTCTAAAGAAGGCTCAATCTTTCACACAGACGCTGTGCTTTCGAGCCCACTCTCGGCGCTGCCCGATGCCATTACCGTCTGCCTCTTGCTCGCTCGCTTCTTGATTACGTTCTCGATGAATGCTTCTCCAGCCTTGTAGGAGCTTCGGACAAGCGGCCCGCTGGCGCAGTAGAGAAATCCCATGTCTAGTGCTCGCTGCCGCCATGTCTCGAAAACGGTAGGGGTAACGTATGTGTGGACGGGCATGTGGCGTTTCGTTGGCCGCATGTACTGCCCAAACGTCACAACATCGACATCAACGTTGCGCAGTTCCCGTAACGTTTCCCAGAGCTGCTCTTCGGTCTCTCCGAGGCCGAGCATGATACTCGTTTTGGTAATCAAACCGTTTTTGGCTTCTTTCGCATGCTTCAGCACGCTCAAACTTTGCCTGAATTTTGCTCTCCGATCCCGCACCATCGGCGTTAACTCTTCCACGGTCTCAACGTTATGCGCGTAAACGTCCAACCCACTTCGCGCGACCTTCCCGACCATATCCAGATCTCCGGCATAGTCACCGGTCAAGGCCTCTACTAGCATAGTTGGCGCCTTGCTTTTGATCTTCATGATCGTTTCCGCGAAATGATTTGCTCCACCGTCTGCCAAATCATCCCGATCCACAGAAGTAAGGACTACATATCCCAGCCCCCATCTCTTCAGAGCCTCAGCGGTATGCTCAGGCTCATGAGGATCCAATGGCGGAGGCGTTTTACTCGTCTTCACGGAACAGAAGCGGCAGCCTCGTGTGCATGTATCCCCCATGAGCATGATCGTAGCTGTAGCAGCGCTTTTATCCGAGCCGCCCCAGCAATCACTTATATTCGGACATCGGGCTTCTTCGCAGACAGTGTGTAAATTCAGACCCCGTAGATCTCGTTTAATGGATTTGTAATTTGCATTGTTCGGTATTGGCGTCTGAAGCCAGCTGGGCAGTCGGGTGATTTCTTTCTGCTTGCCGGCAGGGCCAACCATGGCAGTCCGTATTTCTGGAGCGTCATCTTCGGGAGGTGGAGACGTGAAGTCGTGTAATGAAGGACCAGCGTTAAGGCGGTCTTTGAAGGTAGTTGGAGAGCGGCGAGTGGTCGACGAAGGCGGGGCGGTGGGTTCGGTAGGCTCTGAGACTGCAGTGGCAAAGGCGCGAGAAGCGTGCAAAGAAGGTCGGACATTGGGTATGGGAGAGGTATAGAGGCATCGCAATCGAATCGCTTTGGCAGCCATTTTGGAACAGGTTGAAGGAATTGAGGTGTATAGATTGAGTGAATGCAGGCCGGAGAGAATTGAAAGATCTCGTGGATCTTGAATTGCGATAAGATATCAGGTCTCGGCGCGCTAGTCCGAATACGAACAGCTCCAGAATAAGGCATTCCCGCTCCTGGCACCCTGGATCAATTGCTCTTACACTTGATGGTAATAGTCATAGAATGCTTGTTCCCATTGCAAAGCAGGGAATCTGTCGTTCCTGCTCTTCACAACTGCTCCTCCTATTCGTCAATGGTTTCTCGTCCACGGCAAGATTGCCCAGACATGGAAGCAAAGCCTGGAGTCAGTATGGTCGCGCCCTTCAGCCGCCTCCCATACGGTCAATCGCTACCAGCAGAAGATCGAAAGCGTCAGTCGAACACGATGATCTTCATCAGAACGAGAGTCTTAAGACGTCAGCGCAGATGGAGGCGATAGTACGTCAGGCACGGCAGACATTTGGAGAAACCCTACCAAAGGACTTCCTGTCTACTGAGGAGTACGTGATCTATGAGAGACTCTATGGACCGCCATCGGCGACTACTCTGCCAGAAGACGTCGATCTACTCCAAGGCGTCGAAGAGGTGGAAGTTGAAGTACCAGAAAATGTGCTCATGCGAGAAAACGCTGAAGGTAATCTGGAGGAGGTCATCTTTGAAGAGGAGGAGATTGAAGAAAACGGGGAATACGAGATGCATGAGTTAGAAATGGAGCCACTTGAGGGCAGCAGTAAAAAAGATTTCAATGCCCGCATGGCAGTCCTTCGAGAAATTGCTGCTGCACAGACATCAGAATTGAAAAGGCAAAAAGAGGAGGCTGGGCTAGTACAAGACAAGAAAAATGAGGAAGTAGAAGACGAGGAAATATTGGAGGAGCAGAGTATGTACGAGGAAGGTTTCGAAGACCTCGAGGAGGCAGATAGTGCAGACGCAGGCAGCGACTCGTTGAGAACCCACCCGTTGACAGCTGCGGGGCGCTCTGGTACCTCGCCAGCTACGATCCAGATATCTAAAGAGACTATGGTCGACCCTATCACAGCGCTGCTTTCGGATGCGTCGAACAAGCAGCTTGCTGAAGTAGCTAGAAAGACGTTCGGTGGACCTGGATTGCCAAACTCGACTGCGACATTAGCCAGAGCTCATCTCAAGCAACAGCCGATTGCACTGGAAGCATCCCAATTCAAGATGGGTGAGATGGAGGGCAATGCCTATATGGCTGCGGTCATGCCTGGGATATATGCCACTGTGATGAGTACCTTGGTTGAAGTGCGGAAGCGGCTAGGGTCTGAATGGCTGCGCGAGCTCATAGAAAGAGAAGATGGTCCCCGCGTATTGGACGCAGGTGGAGGAGGAGCTGGGATCCTTGCCTGGCGAGAAGTTCTACGCGCGGAATGGAACGCTATGCATCCCCGTGGGGCACACCAGGATAAGCGGATACCTCATGGCAAGTCTACTGTGGTGACTGGGTCTGCTGCGCTGCGAAATCGAGCCAGTCATCTACTGGATGACACGATATTCATCCCTCGCCTTCCAGACTATGAGCCATCGAGAGACCATCCTTCGCTGGAGACCAACAACCCTCAGCCAAGGAAGCAATACGATGTCATCATAGCGCCTCACACTCTGTGGTCGCTTAAAGAAGACTACATGCGCAAAAATCAGATTCAGAACTTCTGGTCGTTGCTTGATCCAAAAGGCGGTGTGCTCATCTTGCTTGAGAAAGGCGTACCACGCGGATTCGAGCTCATAGCAGGAGCAAGAGAGACTCTCCTGAAGTATCATGTTTCATCGCCAGGGTCTGATGTTGTCGAACACACTGTTGAAGATGCATCAGAAAACCGCTTTGGTCCTAAAGAAAAGGGCATGATCATTGCTCCGTGCACAAACCATGGGAAATGCCCTATGTATATCACTGCTGGCAAAAGCCAAGGAAGGAAAGATTACTGCCATTTCTCGCAACGCTACATACGTCCACCGTACCTACAACGCATTCTTGGCGGCCATGACAAAAATCACGAGGATATTTTGTTCAGCTACGTAGCGCTGCAACGCGGTGTAGACCAGCGCGAGGCCGCCCATGTAATTCAAGGCGAAACTGCCACAAATCGAGCATTCGTTGGATATGAAGACCCATGTTTTGAGGAACAAACCTTCAATAGGGAAAGCGTCAACGAAGTGGTCAGTTCTCTTACCTGGCCTCGCGCCATCCTATCTCCTATCAAAAGACGCGGCCATGTCACTCTTGACCTCTGTACTCCTGCTGGCAAAATCGAGCGTTGGACTGTCCCAAAGTCTTTCAGTAAACAAGCATATCGCGATGCACGAAAATCTAGATGGGGCGACCTTTGGGCTTTGGGAGCTAAGACAAGGGTTCAGCGAAACATCCGTGTCGGTTTGAAGAAAGAGAAAGCGCAGAACGAGGGCATTCTCGAAGCTGCAGCGGCTGAAGAAAGGCCAAGACCGAAGAAAGGCCAGCCCGGTTACACAGGCTGGGTAGAGAGGCTGAAAAAGAGAAAGCAGAGGCAGAACGAGCCGTTTGACGTGAACGATCCAAAAGAGCCTCGTTATCAACAAAGACTGAAGAATAAGGAGAAATATATGAGAAGAGAATTCAGAAGAGATCCAGATGCATGATCAGCACTACAACACGCTGAAATTCGATTGTTCTCGCCTGGTCTTTCTCGTACTCTTTCACAGCATCGAGTACCGATGGCGAATCTCAGCTTTCGAAGGTAGGAAAAGAAGAAAGAAGCCTTGTGCTTAGGTTATCGAAAGAGCCTGGCAGAGAGGATGATGTACATATAGCATTTGAAGGCGTTGAGTCAGTCAATACCATCGTCGCTATCTCACCTCATGAGTGTACAATATCAGTGATCCGTGAAAGACGGTTGCGCTACGATATGACTGGTGCTTGGGGTGTCGAGTGGTGGAGCAGCTGTACGAAAGGTCTTGAGTCTATACTTGAGCTTATGGATATGGATTGCTGCCTGTACTTTGTGCAACTTCAACTTCCAAAATATTTTCTCGTGTATCTCGGCGTTGATCTATATATACGTATATATCCACTTTCTTCTTCTCCAACTTCCTTTATCTGACCCCGTTTAAAACTTCCTGCATTCATCCTCAATTACGTTACAAAAAGCCATTCCCACAGACCATACTCGAAGACATATACACGCCTTACCCCCGTTAACTTGTTGCATCGAACACCATGTCGTGGGGACCAAGTATACGCTGGATGGATGATCCTGTCACTGGACAGCCCATTCAGGTCCACGGGCCTCTCGATGCACCAGCCATCTACCACGACCCCAGTTATCGTCCAGGTGATATCAACAACATGATCCCCTCATATGTTGCCCGAGGTCACAATGGGGCGATACTTCCAGGAACCGGTCGTGAAGGTCCACCTGTGGAAGGTGTGGAACTCTATCCTTTCCCTGTCTATGACTTTAAGCTAATGTATTGACAGGTAGACCTCGTATTCATGAATCTTTTGCCGGGTATGGGGCAAGGGACGCCTATGGCCAACCACCGCCGAACGTTATAGAAGTTGTTGAGTACGTACAACGCCCAGCTGGAAGCGTTCATGGAAGGGACATGTACGGCCAACCACCACCAAAAACGAGTGGAAGGGACATGTATGGCCAGCCACCTCCAAACCAGCAAGGAAAACACCTGTACAACATGCCACCTCCACAAAGGTAAGTCTCACGACTACCCACCCACCACATCCACCAGCCAAGCACCCACCACACATACAAGGCTCCCACCACATACAAGGCTCCCACCACATACAAGGCTCCCACCAAACACGCTTCCACAACGATTATTCCAACAGTATTATACCCAAAGTGCGACATATGTCGCAATCACGGCGTTCAAGTGATCGAAGAAGGTGTAAAATTGTGTAACCGCTGTTACGAGGATGCGAAGAAACGGAGACCGGGGCAGGGTACGACTAGCATTTCGAGACCGGCTTGTATTGACTGCCAGAGAAATCTGGTTGAGGTGAAGGAGGGGGAGGTTAAGTGGTGTAATAACTGTTATAAGGAGGCGGTTGGGAAGAGGAATAAGAAATGAGGCTGTGGGAGTGAGATTGGGTAGAGATTTCAGGGGCGGATTTGTGAGAGAATTGGGGAGGTGTTTTTGAGCGATTTACGCAAGAGATCTATGGATTACGTGAGGAAATCGATGATAAGGGGCAGTGGTCGGGATGAGGCCTAAGATGCATAGGAGTGAGGCTGGCTAGAGGTTGTTTGGTCGAGAAATAGGGTCGGCGTTGTGAGATCTGGGGAGATGTGTTTGAGCGACTTAGGGGCGACTTCTATGAGTTGAATTGGACAGACAGTGGGCTAGATAAAGGCCAATCAACATTGCGATTCTTTCCTTTCACAATTGCGGTCAACTATTCAAGCGATAGGAACCAAGTCCACAATACAGTCAACTGTGACCTTTGGTGACTGAATTTGCGCGCCGGATATAATTCGCTTCTTCTCCCTGTTGCATGCAATATAGTACATACGCGTCCCATTGAACCAGCCATTCGAGTGTAATTTGCGGTGCCTAATGCGCCTTGATAGCATTATCGCCCAGAGGCTGGATCCTAGCCATCATCTCCTCCTTTGTGATCAAATGATCGATCCTCTCCAATAAACCCAAGAGACTTTTCATGCTCCCGCTCCACTCATTGAGCACTTCGTCCGCGTCCCTCGTCTTCGCAAACGTGATTACTCTGGCAGGTCTGTCGATCTTGGCCCACACAGTCTTAGAAGTCACTAGCGAGCTGATGTAGCTCTCGGTCTCCTCCTCGTCCAGATCTAGCAGCTGCGTGAGTCTGTGCATTTGAATACGTGTATAGTACTTGGCGATCACGCGGACATTGTGCTCGATGACGCGCTTCTTCAGGTCTTGCCAGCGGGTGTGAGCTTTCAGGTCTTCGTGCTCCGAGGTTGAAGGCTCGGCAGAGAAAACATCGGTCGAGCAGAGGTGAGGGCCGAAGCGCTCGGCAACGATGGGCCAGCGCATGATTTCAGGAATGGTGAATGTTTTTAGCAGTTGCTGTTCCTCGAGCACGAGAGAATTTCGGGTATCGGTGTTGATGCGGTGGAGGAGGTCGGATTGTTCATTGTCGTGGGGTGCGAGGAGGATGTAGTAGATCACTCGTTGGAGGACGGCGTGTAGCTGCTTTGGGTTCTCTTCTACTGACTCGGTATCCAGGACTTGGCGATAGTGCTTGCATGCGTCGAGGTACTTGTCTTCGTTCTTGGCGAGAGTGATCTGCTGTTCGTAGTACCGTAGCTTGAGGTCTGTAGTATCATCCTCAGGCTCCAGTGGCGGATCATCGATGCTTCGGTTCTTCTCCTTCTCTTCTCGTTCTTTCTTATCCTTCTCGATTTGCTCAGGCGTCTTTTTCGGTTTCCGTGAAAAGTATTTGATGCCGATCTTGCGACTCAATATGCCAGCTTGCGTCCAGTCGTCCTTCTCAATACAGAGCGCTACTTGTTCGAGTATGAATTCCGTTTTTTCCCTTCGATGCATTGAACCGAATGTCTCGACTTGTAGCTCGCATAGAATGTCCGCTGCCGCATTGAGATCACCCTGCTCTTTCTTCATGTCCGAAAGTATGCGAGTAACACGAGCTCGCTCAACTTCCACGAAGATCTTGCCCTCCGTGACGGTTCGTAACGTCTCGATCAGCGATAGCTTCTTTTCATTGTCTGGTGCCTCTCCGATGAATGACATGGCGACTTGTACCATCTTGGTGGTGGCCTGCTTGAGCTGGCCATGCTTCTTCGAGAGGAGAAGGATCTGCTCATTGAGCAAGCTCCAGTCGTCCGAGTCCTTCGATATCGTGATTATAGCAACAATTAACTTCGTTGTTGATGCAAGATCTGATGCCTAGTGCCCATGGTGTCAGCGGATCCCAAATTGTAGCTATGGTGATGCCGTACCTGGCGAGTTTGCTTCTCAAGAGCGGAGAGCTTTTCTATCGCCGCTTGTACATTGTTCTATTAACCCGTCGATCAGTGATTATGACAGCTAGCGACCACGACAAGTTCCTCACCTGTGCAAGCTCTTGCGCCTCTGGTATCTGCTTGTCCGCTTCTTTTGTGAAGTCCTTCTCGGGCTTGAAGAGCTGCCCGTCAGCCATGATGTAGCCTGTTCACAAAATCGGTCTGTGACAAGATAACAGCTTCTTCTCGCGGGAATGTGAATGACTCAGATATGGGTTGATGTTGATACTTGAATCTGGTTTACAGGCTCCAAGCTCACTACGCGTTTAAGCCTTGGAAATTTCGGAAAATCTACCGCGGTCTTGGCACCAGAAGAACACAGAAATGTTTCGTCGTTAAGAATTCATTGACCTCAAGGTAAAGAAATACCATAGGCAAAATGAATCTGGGTGCGCAGGGATTGATGCCACATCCCAGGTGATGCAGCATACATATGGTTGAGAACCATATTGCCCTTGCCTTTCCATTGGCGCTGGTACAATGATGTAGCAGGTTTTCTCCAATTCTTCGGTTTTTTTGGCAGCGCCATTAGGAATCGAACCTATAATACAAGTGGTGTTACCAGCTTAAACCTCGCCGCCGTTGGCTTCGTCTTCGCCCCCCGACCCTTAGATACAATTGTCAACGCTCTGCCTTTATTGTAATTCAATCAATCTATATTGTATTGGAACACTTTAAGCTTTTCCGCCCAGCCGCTAGGAACGATTAGCTATAATATCTCGTTAAGATAGTTCCTTATATAATCTTATTTCCCGATTTTTCTACCCTCTAAATAAATTATAATAAAAATATAATAAAATATACGTTTTTATATAGTTTTTATATATATCTTTATATCTTTCTATATTCCTATATACCTTCTTTAATTATTTATATTATTTATTATATTATTACTTTATATCTTAACGAACCTATATTAAATATATATATATATATTTTATTTCTGAATTTAAAGGCCTTAACGCTTCGTATTTATTATTTCTTTATATTTAATATTATATCTAGGTATTAATCTCTTCTTAATTTATATATAATATATATATTAATTTATCCCTAGAAGAGAACTACTAGGCGTTTTTTATAAGAGGTCGATTTAAATATCGTCGTTATTATTTTTATTAAGTAATTAAAACGCGCCCGTATTATTATTTTATATTTTAATATAATTTTTATTTAAAATTCTACGCGTTTATAAAACTCTTCCCGGACTATATTTATTATTAGTCGAATATAGTTTATTCCTAGATTACTATTTATTTATTATTTTACTCTTTTTATATTTCTTCTCTTTATATTTCCTCTTTTTATATATCCGCTTTCTTTTTTTATATATCCGTTTATTCTTTTTATATTATTTTTATTTTTATCTTTACTCGCTCCTACGGGTCTTTATACTAGTTTACGCGGCTTAATATTAAATTTTACTACCGAGATTTATTATTTAAATATTATATCGGAGTAATATATCTATTATCGAGCCTTATATTAAGTTATAAAAAAGAAACTCGGTTTATATTATTTTATTATATATTATTTAAAAGATAATAATATTTTAGATCCCTTTTTATAGTCGTTATTATTTCTTAAAAATTTATTTAAAGATATTACCCCCGAATCTAAATATTTCCTAGTTAATATCCGTAGGTATAATATTATATTAATATTTATTTTTTATATATATAACGTAGATAGCCGGTTTATTAATTAGGTTAGTATTTAATTATTTATTATCTACGGCGAGCTTTATTATTTATAAAATCTTTTATATATAACTACCGGCGGCCTTCCTTCCTTTATTTAATTATATTTTATAAATTATATTTAGGTTATTATTATATATTTAATATAAAACCCGGCTTTATAGTAATACCTTTTAAAGAGGCTCGCCGTTATATTATAAAATTACTCGAATCTCTTTATTATTATATACTAGTTTATAAAGAAGTAGATCGAGATTATTTAATCGAAAACCGATATTATATAAGTTATCCTAAACTCTTATATATAATTAATTATAGAGTAAGGTTTTAACCGCCGCCGTATTAATCTACCTATTATTAACGAGGTTATAATATTTATACCGAATAAGTATAATACCCCTAGATACCGCGATATTATAATAACCGAGTATACCGTTACGGGTAAAGAGCCGCGCTTCTATTATATTTATTATATAAATATTATATACTTTTCTTTTTATTATATATTATTCTTTCTATATAATAACTTGGACTAGTATTAAGCTTTACGGCTTTATAATAATTATAATATTTATATTATTACGCGGTACTCCTACTATATATAATTACGATATTATTTATTTTAATATACCGGGTAGTATAATTCTTTACTAAAAGATATATATTTACTCTAATAATATATCGTCGATAACTTTTCTATTATCGACTAGACTATTTTAGATTTTTATTATAATAATTAGAATATTATTTATATTAACTTTTATAACGGTATTACGGACGCGTTAACTAGCGATTATAAAAATTTATAAAAAATAAATCGGCGTATTATCTTTCCGTCTAGTTTCTCGGGTAGTAATCGGAATATAAATTAATTATATTAAGACTCTATAATTATCGTATAATACTTTAAGAAATTTATTATATTTATTATATTTATTATATTTATTATATTTATTATATTTATTATATTTATTATATTTATTATATTTATTATATTTATTATATTTATTATATTTATTATATTTATTATATTTATTATATTTATTATA